>LZCG01000001.1_pt1 | contig 65840 bp, 77 predicted proteins | sample 768541 | NCBI WGS metagenome assembly LZCG01 (sample SAMN05200874, study PRJNA324366) | oil field metagenome | isolation source: sample BH-FW-1 from oil reservoir | place: India: Bombay High | collected 2015-07-11
TCTCTGCGAGAGGCCCAGCTCTTAAAGCCTTTCTCTGAGCTACCTCAACTCAACCGTGAGGAACCTCGAATACTTCTACTTCGGCGGGAGACTTATGAAGATGTGTACGTGGTCTGCTGCTACCTCCATCTCCTCAATCTCAAACCCATGGTATTCCGCTACCTCGCTAAACAACTCTTTCGCCCGATCCCTCCCCGCAGTATCCACTTTCGATACTTCGGTGCCCACACCAGGTGGTACTTCGTGTCATACACACAGTGACTCCCTCTCTTTGTCGCCATACCTCCACTGTACTACAAACTGTGCTCCCTTCGGTAGCAAGCATCTTTCATCCCCGCTCTCCCGAGACGGGGCATTCAAATGCCCCTTCTCGGGATTTAACTCCTCAATCTCTCAATTTCTCTGCGCTCTCAAGCACCGCTTGCGGTGAGCTTCTGTGTGGCCTCCGGCCTTGCTCCGCAACCCGCAAGGCGAAGGAGTTTATGCGAAAATCTCGGATACTCGCGAAAAAACACGCCGTTACATAACAGTGCCTTAAGAGACCAGAACTTCAATGATCTCCTGCGCTTTCTTCACCGCTTCTTCTGGGCTCATCCGGAGCGAGAGGGCGTTCTCCACCATCAGTTGGAACTGCTCTGAGACGCGAGCGTACTCCGGTATATCCAACCGCGCCCGTGCGCTGTGAAGGAGCCTCGAAACCCTCTGGGAGAACCAACCCTCACCCGTATCCAGTCCCTCCACCACGGAGATCCGCGTCGGACTGCGACCGGTCTTGGTGCAGAACTCCCGCATCAAAGAGGGTTCCACCACCCGCTTCAGTATCTCGAAGGCAAGTTTTGCATCCCTCGACTGACGAAAGATCACATAGACCATCCCTCCAGCGACCGTCGCGTTCTCCCTCCGGGACCGGCCGGTATCGAGATACAGCCCACTCTCTCACGGAAGGCCTTGTCATCCCATCCGGAGATCTCCTGGATCAAAGGCTTCTCGTAGCTCCCCCCAACGGCCAACGCCGCTCTTCCGTTAGCAAAGAGCCGCGCCGGCCGATCCCACGCGAATGAGACGCTCTCAGGAGAGGCCACCCTGTACTTATGAACCAGGTCAGAGAAGAACCTCAGTGTGCGAACGGCACGATCGTCCAGAGCGACTCTCCCTTGAGAGAACAGGCTTCCCCCCGCTGCCCAAAGGAACGGGAGAAGTTGATAAGTGGTGGTCTCTCCAGCCTGTCTCCCCCCTACGAATGCCAGCGGGAACCGATTGAAGCGCTTGAAGTGCTGAGCGACCCTTACCAACTCATCCCATGTTCGTGGCGGTGTCTGTTCCTCCGCCGTGAACCAATCCTTCCGATACCAGATCACCGAGACGTTTGCTCCGGCTGTACCCCATACAGGGCTGGGGTCGACCGGTCCACGAATGCCGGAAAGAGATCGGCCTTGAACGCCTCTGTCCACTCTCGGTCGAGGTTATCCAGCCGTTTCAGGAAGTGGAGGTTCGCAAACTCACTTACCCACGCCCAGTCGATCAGGGCAAGGTCCGGAGCATCCCCCCGTCCAACAGCGGAAAGGATCTTCGCATGAAGCTGAGGCCGCCCCAGGGTCTCTACCTTCAGGTTGACCCTTGGACCCTTTTGTTCACGATTGTAGAGCGAGACGGCCTTGCGCAAAGGATGGATCCACAGGTCCTCCGTGATGATCACGCGTAAAGAGACCGCTCTCTCCCCGAGATTGTGATTGACAAACGTCCCGCTCCCCTGCTGGCGATAGAGGAACCCTTCGTTGACCAGCTCCGCCAAGGCCTGCCGGACGGGAGCGCGACTGATCGCAAACTGATCGCACAGCTCATACTCGGTCGGGATACGCGCTCCCGGCGCGAACTCTCCCCGCTCGATCTTCCCTTTGATGATCTCCTTCAACTGCTGATAGATCGGTGAGGGAGCCTCTTTATCAATCTCATATCTCCAATCGCTCACGCTTCTCCCCCTCTTTAAGGACACTCGTTCGATCCATCGCCTTAAGTTTTACCATATGCACGGGCAAAGACCAAGGAGGTTGCGCTTATTGGAGAACCTTCAAGAAGGGGGCGCTCCTCTCACTCATCTGGGTGGGACATGTTCCTATGCGAAACCTCGGACGTCTTCATTTGGAGGCATATGCCAGCTTGCTTTCGCGCGTTTGGTTCGGCGAAGTACATCCTTCACCTCCTGCGCTCTCCTTCTATCCATGACCAAGAGAGCCTCAGGGGTATCGACGATCACGACGTTCTCAAGGCCGATGGTGGCGATCAACTTAGCCTGCGTGGAGAAGACGGTAGAGTTCTTGAGGTCGATCCCGATCTGCCTGGCACGGATTACATTGCCGTCCGTGTCCTTCTCAAGGACAGAGCTTAAGGAGCTCCAATCACCGAGGTCATTCCAACCCATCTCCACCGGGATGACGGCTATCCGCGACGCCTTCTCCATCACCCCATGATCGATGGAGACAGACTCCTGCCGTCTGTAGACTCTTGCTATGACATCATTTAGTTCAGGTCTCCTCCAAGACGCTTCGATCTCCTCTAAACCAGTGTAGAGCTCCGGCATATGCGTTGCCAGCTCTTTCAGGATGCGCTCAACCTTCCAGATGAAGATCCCGCTGTTCCAGTAGTAATTCCCCATCCTGATGAACCGCTTGGCAGTCGCCAGGGAGGGTTTCTCTATGAAGCGCGCTACGCTTTCGGCCTTAAGTCCATGGTACGATTGCGAAAGGTCCTCACCGGCTTCGATATAGCCATACCCGGTCGCCGGGCGATTGGGGACGATCCCCAGGGTGACGAGGTACCCCTGTTGCGCCATCCGCATTCCCAGGGTGAGCGCCTGACAGAAGCTCTTTTCGTCCTTTATGAAGTGGTCGGCGGGGAGTGCTGCCATGACGGCGGCGGGGTCTATTCTCTTTAGATAGATTGAGGCAAGCCCTATGCACAGAGCGGTATTGCACCCGACCGGCTCTTCGATGATGTTCTCAAGTGGGATCTCCGGTAGGTGCTCCTGGGTAAGCTCTCTCTGCCCCTTAACGGTTACGATCCAGATCCGTTCTGCAGGAAAGAGGGATGTGATCCGATCCACCGTCTCTTGGATCAAGCTTCTCCCGTTTAAAGTGAGGAACTGCTTGGGCCGTTCCTCGGTGCTCACCGGCCAGAGCCTTGTCCCCCTCCCCCCGGCCATCACTACTGCGAACGCCTCAGCTTCCACCCCTCTCCCCCTTTGACATCCTGATAAACCTCTCCACCATTCGATAGAGATAGAAGAGCGCGTAATCGTAGCCTCTGAGTGCTACTTTGGTGGTGTAATTCAGCACCCTGGCAATCCAGAGCTTGAAGAACAACTCCCGCCAATCTTCATCCGTAGAATCAAAATGCTCGAGTAGGACCTTGTAGGTCTCATACCAGCTCTCCGCATTCATAAATACAAAGCGGGGTTTTCGTTGGCACTCCCACATGCCTTCACGGACGTTTTGGGGAAAGTGATTCAACAGCTCAAGCTGTTTATCCGTCCAGCCCTCCATCAGGAGGTGCAGGCTCCCCTCTAAGTCATAGGCGGTCTTCTCCTTGACCCTGTCTGGGACCGGCCCTGGCCGCTCCACACGGTGAACCATCCTCACCGGTTCAACTTTCTCACCTTTCAGTTGTTGGATGGTGGTGAAACATTCGATCGCCATGTCTTGCAGATCGGCCAACGTCTTGTAGAGCTTATGGACCTTGCCGATCGGTACATAGGTCTCATACAGACTGAACTCGTTTGCGACCATAAGCCAGGTATAGGCCGTGTCGATCCCCCAGTCGGACTGTCGGATGCTCCGCTCATCCTCATACAGCTTTGCCGCCACCTCTCTTGTGAGGAGGAGCTCCCCACCTAAGGGCTGTTCGATGAACGGCAGTTCCGTATCGGGCCAGAGGATCGCAAAGCCGGTCTTGGTGATCATCCAGGTGACCATCGCATCGGTAGAAGCCCGCGGGAAGTAGTGTCTAACCACCTGATACCCGTCATCTGCCGGCAGCTCGGCCTGTGTGATCCACTCCTGGGAGAAGGTCTCGATATCGGAGTCGTAGAAGTGGAGCCGCTCGTACTCGGTCTTCTTCAGGAAGTACTTGAGCGCGGTGTTCATCCCGTCGCCCTTGCCCGGGCGCCTATCTCCCAGCCGCTCTTGCAGAATCAGGCGAATCTCCTTGTTGTTCTCCTTCTCAATCTCCGGGATGGCTGCCTGTATCTCCTTATAGCACTCGTTTTCTTCGTAGCCTACGCAGAGTACCGCGCTTACCCGGGGATGGGAGGCGGCCTCATGAATATTCTTCCGGAAGACCGCCACATCTTCAGATTTGAACGGAAAAACAACCAAGCTGCTCATCGTAAAGTTTCCTCCTGATTTGAAAGTAAAATGCATCTGTAATCGGCTTACCCGCCGCCCAGAAACAGCCTTTCACCTGTTTTCTCATCGAAAACTCGTAACTTCTTCTTGGTCAAGGTTAGACCGATGGTTTGCCCTGGCTGCACAGCGAGGTCCGGACTTGTGGACACCTTCAAGGTGTCCTTGCCTACCTGAACGGTGAGAAGTTGCTGTGAACCCAAGTGCTCAGAAACAATTACCTTGGCAGGAAGACGTTCACTCCCTGGACTCAAATGCACCTCGATATTCTCAGCACGGATCCCTAAATCCAAAATCTGGCCGGATAGTTTTCTAAGCTGTGATTTCCACTCCTCAAGGACAGTGATCTTGAATTTGCCGATCGTGAGAAGAACGTCCCTCTCCCCATTATCAACTGTGGCTCGCAGGAAGTTCATCGGTGGAGTTCCGATAAAACCGCCGACGAATCTCGTGGCGGGGTGATCATACACCTGATTGGGGCTGTCAAGTTGAACGATCTTTCCTCCGTGCATCACGGCGATACGATCCCCCAAGGATAGAGCCTCGATCTGATCGTGTGTGACGTAAACGGTGGTGGTGCCAATCTCCCGGTGAAGCCGTTTGAGCTCCGCGCGCATCTGGAGCCTGAGAAGAGCATCCAGATTGGAGAGAGGCTCATCCATAAGCAACACCTCGGGACTCATCACGATCGCTCGGGCCACGGCCACCCGTTGCCTCTGTCCACCTGAGAGTTGGGCCGGGTAGCGAGCTAGAAGCTCGTCGATCTGGAGGAGCCTGGCCACCTCCTCCACGGCTACCTGAATCTCCTTTCTTGGAATATGTTTCATTCGTAGCCCGAACCCTATATTTTGTTCCACTGTCATGTGGGGGAAGACGGCGTAACTCTGGAAGACCATGGCAATACCACGCTGAGCCGGAGGAAGGTTGGTGACCTCGCGTCCTCCAATGGAGATTTGCCCCTTGTTCACCCGCTCCAGTCCGGCAATACAGCGCAGGGTGGTGGTCTTGCCACAGCCTGAGGGACCCAATAGCACAAGGAATTCTGCTTCGTTTATGGTCAGATTCATGTCCTTGACCGCTACTACCTTGCCGAACTCCTTACGTACATTTAAAAGTTGAATTTCCGCTGCCATTTGATCACCTCTCTGATGTAGCCCCACCCCACATCTGGAATAGATACCTTCTCATGAGGAACATGAAGATAATAGTGGGAAGAACCATGAAGAACCCGCCAGCGAAACGGAAAGAAAGCGGTGACGCCCGTAATGTACCGAGTATCTGAGCCGGCAAGGTTCGGTTTTGTACTGTCAGAATAGTGGCAGCGAATACCTCGTTCCAGGAAATTACAAACGTAAACATCCCTGCCGCCGCCAGCCCCGGAAGGGCTAAGGGAAGTGCCACTCGGGCAAATGCCCCCATTCGACTGCACCCCATAGTCATTGCAGCCTCTTCCAGGTCTTTGGGCACACCGCTGAATATTCCTGTGATGATGAGCACAGCAAACGGCATAGCATAGCGACATGAAGAAGGACCACTCCAATTAGGGTGTCGTAAAGCCCCCACTTGATGAAAGTAACGGAAATGGGAATGGCGAGGAGCGAAGTGGGAAACATTCGGGTCATTAGGATTCCCATCCTGTAAGGCTCCCGCCCTCGAAATGCAAACCGGGCTACCGCATATCCTGCTGGAGCTGCCACAAGAAGAGTAATGCCTAAAGTCATAAGTGCCACCAATAAACTGTTCAAGAGGGAGGGGAGGACGCCGTAAGAGTTCAGGAAATACTTCATGGTCTCAAGGGAAAAATGACTAGGAATAACAGATTTAGGCCAAGCATAAATTTCCTGTTTAGGAGTAAAAGAAGCCAAAGCAATGAGCACAAGCGGCACCAATACCCACAAAACTATCACCACGGCTGCCATATATAAAAGTGTTTGGCGTCGTAGTTGCCGGAAATTCATTTTCCTACCGTCTCCGTCTTCGGTCTAAGGAACCACAAGTAAAATCCGGTCATAATGATAGAAAGAACCATCAGGAGTACAGAGTAGGCACTTGCCATATGGTAGTTACGGTAGAGGGAGTACCAAAAGTAGGATTGTCCAGCCAGCACTGGGATCAAATTGCCTCCTATAGCCACCGCCACTGCAAACATCTGTAAGGCCAAAATTGTCCTGATTATCAACGCAGATTGAATAGACGGTTTGAGCAGAGGAAGGATCACATGCCAAAGTCTTTGCCAGTGACTGGCTCCCAGAACCTCGGCTGCCTCCAGATAGTCCTTAGAGATCATCTGTAGGCCAGCTACCAGGTTCACCAATACAATCGCCGTCGCCCGCCAATGTTCCGCGATAACAATAGCCAAGAATACAAAGCCTATGTTCTGGTACGAAATAAAATGCATTGGTTTGTCAATGATGCCCAAGCTGAAGAGGATCGAGTTCAGGTATCCATGTTGCTCAAAGATGGAAAGCCAGATAAGACCAGCAGCGAGATCGGATATTCCTAAAGGGATTGTGCAGATGTAAAGGAAGAAACGTGATCCCTTAAAGCCGGTGTTCACGAGCAAGGCGATCCCTAGCGCAGTGACTAGCTGTATAGGGACAATAATAGCGACTAGAAGGAAGGTGTACTTCAAAGCACTAACGAACTGGACATCATGGAACATCTGCAGGAAATATTGCATTGTGAATACGCCATCCTCGGAGCGAAAGGCGAGCCCGATAGCGTTCACAAGGGGCATCATAAAGAACACTAACAAATACACAACGCTTGGAAGCAAGAGCCAATACGGTAGTAGCGTATCTGTTCTCAAGAATCTGCGCAGTTTGGATGTTCCCATTCTTCCTTTTCTTTCTTAAAGAAGAGAAGCGAGGGAGAAGTAGCTCTCCCTCGCTAATTAAGGCTTTACTTGTTGTCCGGAGATGGATAGGGTGCTCCAGCTTCGAGGTAAAGCTTACGGAGAGCCTGCCCTTGTGAAAGAAGCACACTGTTTATGTCTTTACCCTGGATCAAAATCTCAGTGAAGGTGTCGCGGTAGATCTTCTTATACTCGTCACCAATCCCGCTGGGGATAAAGGAGACGATAGCATCAGGAGAGGACGCCTGAGCGGTTACACCCTTAGCTAAAATCTGAAGTGCTCCACTGGGGACGGCTCCAGCCGCCTCCTGAGCCACTGGGAAGAACCCGACGCCCTGTAGGATTGCGACTTGCGCATCCGGGCTGGTAAGATATTTGATAAGTTTGGCAGCAGCCTCTGGGTTGGGCGAAGTCTTCGGAATACCAAGGCCGGCCATAACTGTGATAAATGCGCGGCAGCTGGCCTGCCGGAGACGGGATGGCAATGAAAGCGTCTGGCTCCTCAACCAGCGCCTGCTTCAGCCGAGCAGTGTGATCCCAAGCGATCCACACGTCACCAGAAAGGAGCGGTGTGTCCATGGCATCCCAGGTAGGAGCAGCTGGGTTGACGTATTTCCAGAGCTCTTTCATGTACTCCCACATGGCAGCAGCCTCGGGGCTGTCATACTTGAGAACCTGATATCCAGTGAATGAGGGATAGAGGTACCCGTGAAGAAACCGGTGAAGCAGGGAGCCAGGACCGCAGGGGATGCCCAGCTTCTGCTCGCCAGTCTTGTCATAGATGTTTTTCGCCCATGCAAGAAGCTGATCATAGGAGAGGGCCCAGATATCAGCTCCCTCGGGCAGATAATCCAGCGCTTTTTTGTTGACCGCCATAAGGTAGGTCGCCTGCATCATGGGGATGTAGGCCTGAATTCCACCCATCTGTCCAAGCTTCATAAGGCCAGGACTGATGGTACCACCCACCGCAACATTGCTCACATCGCTGAGAGCATCGAGCGTGCTCGCAAAATCCCCGTGGAGACCAGCAACTACATCAATGGTGCCTTTCCCCGCTTTAGCCTCGGCGGTAAGGCGATCGACAAATGGGGCGTATTCAGACCCAATAAACGTTACCTCGGTACCAGTCGCTTCGGTAAACGACGGCAAAAGTGTTTGTCGTACCCATTGTGCCTCTTCGATGGGGTTAAACTGGGTAGACAACCACGTAATTTTCGGAGCTCCCAGCGCAAGAAGGGACAACCCACTCACTAAAACAAACGCAACTATCCACTTTTTCATATCAACCTCCTTAGAAAACAACCTCTTTGCCACCATTGGGGCAATGTTGTCGCTTTTCTTCTCTTCCCTATTGCACGCGGTTCCACCTCCTTCTCATATTTTTACCCTAGTGGAGTATACCATTCTATCGCGTCTTGCTCTCCTTGTCAAGTGTGAGAGTTGTCTCATACATGCATAACCATGAAGTCCAGGTGTGTTTCTCATGCAAGGCGAGCATGAGGAGACGCTGGCAATGATGACAGACTATTGCAGGCATTTCTTGCTTCTAGCGACGTTTTGAGGTCTAGGGGCGGCGAACCACTTGCGTGCGCGCTGAGTTCAAAGATTTGCATTCCCGCAAGGGACAGACTACTATAAGTTTTATTCATTTGACGGTATAGTAATATTCTGAATTGAGAGGACATATGAAACTGGAAAGGCATTCATTTACTCCTTTGTATCGTCAACTCAAGAAAATAATTTTGGAGTGGATCCACAACGAGCAGCTCGGACCAGGGGAACGTATCCCTCCTGAGCGAGAGATCGCTCGGCAGTTCGGGGTGAGCCGCCTCACGGCACGACAAGCCATCGCGGAACTTGTCAGTGAAGGCGTGCTCTACCGGATTCAGGGGAGCGGGACATACCTTACTAAGAGGCGGGCGCACGTCTTGCAAATCATGGTTTCCGAGCAGGAATGGGTCTTAGCTCTGCGAGAAGCAGAACGGCATTACAACGAGGTCCATCCTGACAATCCATTGCACGTGGAGGTCCAGGTAGTTGGTCGTCCCCAGTTACGAGACAAGATCATAGCGGCGGTGGCGGCAGGGAGAGCGCCAGATATTGCTCTCATCGACTGGGTTTGGATGGCCGAATTAACCGACCTCCAGTTCTTTATTTCGATCGACATGGTAGACCCGCATTGGACAGCCGAGTATCTAGAGGACCTTCTCCCCGGTATTCGAGCAGCGAATCATCATTCAGATGGTCACCTCTATGGCGTTCAAGCAGATGCTAGCGCCGCGGTACTTTGGTACCGAAAGGATTGGTTCGCTGCGGAAGGGTTGCCTCCACCATGCTCGTGGGAGGATCTCGTTCTCGCGGCTACCCAGCTCAAATCTCACCGGAAGAGATATGGGCTTGGCAAATATCCCATTGCTTTCTGCGGAGGAATCCAAGGCGGGGAGACGACCACCTTTGATCTCCTCCCCTTCCTATGGAGCGTAGGGGGGGATCTGATAGTGGACCGGCGAGTAGTGCTCAACGACTATGCTGCACAGACCTTAGAGTTCTTGGCGGACCTAGTTCACACCTACCAGCTGGCCTCTCCTCAAGTGGTCGGGTTCCCCTGGGATGAACCCCGGCGAATGTTTGCCCAAGGGAAGGTAGCCATCGCTCTCGGCGGAAGTTACGAGAAACGGGCGATTCAAGACATCGCTCAATGGGATGAAGAGACATTAGGCGCACGAGTGGGCATGGTGCCCATTCCAGCTGGGCCTGGAGGCTCAGCGGTAAGTGTAGTTGGGGGGATGATATACACTGTCTTCCGTCAGACGAAATTACCAGAGATCGCGGTCGAGTTCCTCAAGATCTTAGCCTCTCCAAGTTTAATGAAATGGTTCTGCGACCAAACTGGCCGGGTGCCAAGCCGCCGGTCTGTTGCTGCGAGTATGGATACCGAGCGTTGGTCATTTCAACGTGAGGTGCAAGAGATCTTAGGGTGTGCCCGTCCTCGTCCTGCTAGTCCCCAGTACGCTAAGATCTCAATGCAGTTCCGCCTGATGGTGGAGAACACGATCGCCCAGCGCATGCCAGCCACCGAGGCAGTTCAACGTGCGAGAAATGGTATTGAAGCAATCTTAGCTGATTGAAAGATCGGGAAATAAATGATTTACTTAACTTGCAAAGAGATAGGAGAATCCCTTAATTTCTAGATGGTTACTCGCTTTCTCTGCGCCGGGGACCGACTTAATTTATCACAGGAAATTAGTTGCTCTAATTTTAAATGAGAGTAGCCTTCTAGAGAGTTTCTTGCAAAGGCGGTTAGTGTGACAAACGCTGAATATTTCGGGGGAGTTGACCTCGGTGGAACAAAGGTGACGGTGCTGATCGCCGATCAGGCAGGGGCGATCATCGCGCGACAGGAGGAGCCGCTTCGCCCACAAGTGGGGCACTTTGCTCCCTGGCGCGACGGGGTTGCTTACTATGGCATCGCTCCCAGATCGAGGAGAGGCTGCGCAAGATGATGACCGCGGCGAAGGTTCAGACCCTTGCGGCGATTGGGATCGGCTCGGCAGGGCCTCTCAAGGATGGGGCCGTCATCAACTCCCCCAACATCACCGTTCCCAATCTCCCCTCCGGACTCCCTCAAGAACCTCTCTACCTCCCACTGACAGAGCCGCTCCAGTCCGCCTTTTCGACCCCGGCCCGATTGGAAAACGACTGCAACACAGCGGTTGTTGGAGAGGTCCTGTATGGGGTCGGTAAGGATAGGACGGATAAGAACGATCTACACCTGGTCTACGTTACACTGAGCACCGGACTCGGCGCAGGGGTGTGGGCCGGTGGGAGGCTTCTGCGGGGAAAGGACGGGAACGCGGCCGAGATCGGACACATTGTCGTCCATGAAGGCGGGCTCCGCTGCGGGTGCGGAAACGACGGCTGCGCAGAGGCGTACTGCTCAGGGAACGGGATCGTAACGAACGCGAGGGCGCGATTAGCACGTGCAGATCTCACGCAGGATCTCCCCATCGTCTGTCTGGCCGAAGCCGCTGCTGACAACGCCGGCAAAGCTATCGATAAAGAGAGGCGCAGGGAGCTGCTCGACTTTATCACGCCTCCCCTCGTCTTCCAGGCGGCGAAGATGAAGGATCCGATCGCGCGAGCAGTCATCGCGGATGTGACCCACTACGGGGGATCGTCCTTTCCGCGATCGCTAACGCTTACGATCCTGGTGTGATAACCATCGGTGGGAGTATCGCGATCGAGCACCCTTATCTTATCGAACCGATGCACGAAGAGATGCTCCACCACTTAAACGTGGCCCCGCCAACGGTACAGATTACACCATTAGGGAAAAGGGCCGTAGAATATGGAGCGATCGCCCTCGCGCAACGCGCACGGGAAGAAACGCTCTAGGTCGCTATCTCATAGATCAATCTGTAGATCTCAGGGTCAAAGTTCCTGCTTTTCTGATCGACCTTTGAAAGAGGGATAGTGGTGACCTGTTGCCCGACAAGAGCTGTCATCACACCGGCGGTCCCTTCTGCCAACAGACGCACCGCTTCCGCTCCCAATCGGCAGGCGAGGATGCGATCGAAGGCGCTTGGGGATCCTCCCCGTTGGAGGTGTCCGAGGATGGTGAGCCGGGTCTCGATCGCTCCACCCTCCTCCAAGAAGACGCTCACCGTGCGCCCGGCCGACCTTCGCTTGACAGCAGGAGGAGGGTCTGGAGTGAACCCCTCCGCGACAACGATGATCGAATGGTGCTTCCCTTTGTGCAGTCCCTCCTCCACTTGGGCCGCTACCCGCTCCAGGGAGAGCGGGACCTCGGGGACAAGAACCAGTTCCGCCCCACCGGCGAGGCCGCCCATGAGTGCGATGTACCCGGAGCTTCGTCCCATCACCTCGACCACGAACGCCCGCTCGTGCGATACCGCGGTGTCCCGGATGCGGTCCAGACACTCCACAACGGTGTTCAGCGCCGTATCGACACCGATCGCCATCGCTGTTCCGTAGACGTCGTTATCGATCGACGCTGGGATCCCCACCGTGGGGATACCCTGCTCCTGCAGCCACCGCGCACCTTTAAGTGATCCGTTCCCCCCGATGACGATTAACGCATCGAGCGACCACTTCTCGATGGTTGCAAGCGCACGCTCCTGACCCTCTTGTGTGAGGAAGGCAGCCGAGCGGGCACTCCCGAGGAAGGTCCCGCCACGTTCGATGATCCCACCAACAGCACGGTTATCGAGAAGAATCAGATCTCCCTCGATCAGACCGGCAAATCCGTGCCTGATCCCGATCATCTCGAGACCCCGCCCCGTTCCACAACGCACCGCCGAACGAACGGCGGCGTTCATCCCGGGGGAGTCCCCCCCGCTTGTAAGGATTCCTATACGCATAATGGCTTAGCATACCCCGAGACTCTGCCGGAGACAATGCCTATCTTGGCGAGCAGGGGTTGCTAGCCCCCTTTTCTTAGGGGAATCCATGCTTTTATTCTTCCGCCACCTTGACATTTGTGAGGAGTTGACTTATAATTTAAACCGGTTTAGAAAATAGGACCGCCTAGATCAATGAATAATGCTTCGTGTATCTGTTAAACCGGTTCAACGATGACTACGATAAAAGATATTGCACAAGAAGCACAGGTCTCTAGAGCTACGGTGTCACTCGCTCTGAATGGCAAACCGGGTGTTGCTCCTGAGACGCGCCGCCGAATCTTGGAGATCGCAAAGAGGCTAAGTTACCAACCAACGCCTCTGCCAAGGGGTTGGCCTTGCAGAAGACAGAGACCTTGGGGATCATCGTTCCCGATATCAGCAGTCCTTTCTACGCTGAGTTGGTCCGGGGTGTAGAAGAGGAGGCAAGCTCAAAGGGTTACCATCTCATCCTCTGTACTACGGCCGGCAAGCTCTCGCGCGAGGAGGTGTACCTCCGCCTTTTGGGAGAGCGTCGCATCGACGGGATGATTCTTGTGACTCCCAGAGAGCAAGAGGAAGTCATCCGTCATTTTCGTGAAGCGCGCTTTCCATTGGTCATCGTCGATCGAGACCTCCCCTCCACGGACGAGATCATCGAGGTGGTTGTGGATAACCTCCAGGGCGCCCTCGCTGCAGTCGAGCACCTTATCAATCTAGGATATCGCAAGATTGGCTTCATCAACGGACTCTCTGAGCTTCAGGCAAGCCGAGACCGTCTTCGAGGGTATCAACTTGCTCTCCAAGAGCACGGAATCATGTTGGATGAACGGTGGATATGTTCAGGAGACTTTCAGGAGGAAGGGGGGTACCGCTGCATGCAGCAGTTGCTCAAAACGGTCCCACAATTGGAGGCTGTATTCATTGCCAGTGATCTCATGACGATGGGGGCGATTCGGGCGATCCGGGCCGAGGGGAAGGAAGTCCCAGGGGATATAGCGGTTGTTGGGTTTGATGACATCCCCTTAAGTGCCTTTTTAATCCTCCCCTCACCACTGTTCGTCAACCGATCGCCCGGATGGGGGCTCTCGCCTGCCGTCTTTTGCTCCAAGAGATTCGGGGAGAGGAGATCCTGGAACGTAAGGTCATCCTCCGGCCGGAGCTTGTGGTGCGGGCATCCACTGCCCCTCACCCATCGTTTAAGAAGGGGGTGATAAGGTATTAACAATCCTTGTTTTTGGAATCACTTGTACCAAGGAGGTAGGAATGAAAAAGTGGTTTTTTCTCGCTCTGTTATTGATTGGGGTAACCGCATGCGTTTTTGCCCAGGCAGCTGAGGAGACTAAAGTCACTATTACGGTGGCGGTCTATCCTGATCTGGACTCGGTGGTTAAGAACGTTCTTCCAGCGTTCTACGCTCTGTATCCGAATATCGAAGTCGAGTTAGAAGTTGCCGGATACGGCGATCACCACACAAAGCTTCTTACGGTCTTAGCGGCTGGAAAGGGAGTTCCCGATGTCACCGCGGTCGAGATAGGGTACATCGCGAGGTTCTCGGCCGAAGGGGGATTTCTGGATCTAAGCCAGCCTCCTTATAACGCCGAGGCTTATGCAGATCTCTATGTGCCTTACGCATGGCAACAGGCGCATACTATGGATGGACGCTTGGTCGCCATGCCAGCGGATGTCGCTCCAGCCACAATGTTTTGGCGACGGGATATATTTGCTGAGCGTGGTGTCTCTATCGATGAAATCAAGACGTGGGACGACTATATCGCCGCTGGCGAGAAGCTCACTTATGATGCGGACGGTGACGGCAAGATCGATCACTGGCTTGTCGACGATGCGGCCACCGTCGCAATGATCTTGTGGGGTGGACACACACGGTTTTTCGACGAAGAAGGCAACTGCGTTGTCGATAGTCCCCGGTTCGTCCACGCGTTCGAGATAGCAAAATCCATTCGCGACAACGGATATGATGCGCGCATCTCAGCCTGGACCGGAGAGTGGTATGAGAGCTTCAGTCGTGGAACCGTCGCGACGGCGATCAATGGAGCCTGGATGCTGGGGCACTTCAAGAACTGGATAGCGCCGGAGACAACTGGAAAGTGGGGAGCCGCCCATCTCCCTGGGGGGACATACACCCAGCGCGGAGGCACATGGTACGGCATTCCAGAAGCCGCCGAACACAAAGACGAGGCCTGGAAGTTGGTCAAGTTTCTGACCACAAATCCGGATATCCAGCTCCGGGCATTCGAGGTTACCAACGCCTTCCCGGCCGAGCTGGCCGTTTGGGAGGATCCGATCTTCGAGAAGCCAATCCCCTTCCTCGCTGACCAAACAGCGCGGCTCCTGTGGAAGGAGGCAGTCCTTCACATCACTGGCGCACCGACCAACGTAAACGACGCCATAGCCATGGAGATTGTGACTGACGCGCTCACACAGGTGTTAGAGGAGGGGCGCGCCATCGAGGATGTTCTAGCCGAGGCTAAAGAACTCATTGAACGGCGTGTTGCGCTCTAAACTACAGGACCTAATATGCGGGGGAGTTAAACTCCCTCGCATATCTTTATGAAAGGAATACTCAATGCAACATCACGGAATGAGAGGAGATAAGTGGTGGGGACGGAACCAACAGCGCTACGCCCCATATATCTTTATCAGCCCCTTTTACATACTCTTCCTTCTTTTTGGGCTTTTCCCGATAGTTTTCTCGCTCGTCCTTTCTTTCCATAGCTGGAGAGCGGTCGGGGGGCTCGGCACGATGCAGTGGGCAGGCTTGAGGAACTTCAAGTTCTTGCTAAGTGACCCTTGGTTTTGGCAATCAATCTGGAACACCATCATCTTGTTACTGGTTTCTGGACTGCCACAGCACATGATTGCCCTGCCCTTGGCCTTCTTTCTCAACAGGAATTTACCACGCCAGCTCCGGCAGATCTTCAGCGCGAGCTACTTTTTCCCTTATATCACGTCGACCGTGGCCATTTCCCTCGTCTTTGGGACCATCTTCGGACTTCATTACGGCATTTTTAACCAGTTGTTGGACTACCTAGCCACAGCCTCGTGGTCCCAGTGGCTGTTCGGGTGGCTAGAGAATGAGCTGCCGATCAACTGGTTGGGCAGGGCTATCTACATAAAGCCTTCGATAACTCTTGTAGTGATTTGGCATTGGTTTGGATGGAACACTATTCTGTATCTGGCCGGGCTCCAGACAATTCCAAAAGAGCTCTACGAAGCGGCCAAAGTGGACGGGGCAAGTGCATGGCACGAGTTCTGGCATATAAGCTCCCTCTATTACGACCAATAATCTTTTTTGCGGTCACCATGACCATCATCGGAAACATGCAACTCTTCGACGAGCCGTTCATCCTCACTGGAGGGACCGGAGGGATAGGGCGTGCCGGGATGACGGTCGCGATTTATCTCTACCGTACAGCCTTTGAATGGACCCAAATGGGAGTTGCCGCAGCCATGTCGTGGTTGTTATTCCTGTTTATCGGCATCTTCTCTGTTCTCAATTATCTCTTACTCGGCCGAACAGCGCTGTCCCGAAGAGGGGAGAAATGAGAAAGCACATACCTTTAAGCCGGGCAGCGATGTATCTCCTTCTTTCTGTGGTGGCCATCGCGACTATTTTCCCCTTTTATTGGATGTTCGTGCTGGCATCTCAGGCTCCGTCGGAGATCTTCCACTCTCCTCCGCACCTTTGGTTCGGCCGAAGTACAGTCGAGAACTATCATTCCCTGAGTCGAGCGCTGCCGAGCTTTTGGTGGAACATGTGGAATAGCGTATACATCGCTGTCATGGCTACACTTGCCACACTCTTTTTCTGTTCACTGGGAGGCTATGCTTTTGCATTATATGATTTCAAATACAAAAATTTATTATTTAGTTTTATGCTTGGTACGATGATGATTCCCCCGCTCCTTGGCATCGTGCCTTCCTATATCATGATGAGCTACTTGGGATGGATCGATAAACCTCGTGCCCTCTATGTCCCCAGTATGGCCTCAGCCTTCGGAATCTTTCTTCTTCGCCAGTACATCGCTTCCGCCGTGCCTCGGGAACTGATGGATGCGGCCCGCATTGACGGATGTAGTGAATTTCGCATCTACTGGAAGATTGTGTTGCCTATGATCAAACCAGGACTGGCTACGTTGGGGATCGTCACCTTTGTTGGTTCGTGGAACAACTTTCTTGGAGCGTTGGTGATGCTCCGCTCGCGAACGGCCTACACCCTACCGGTGGCATTGCGCTCGCTTCAAGGTCTGTACACCACAGATTGGGGGGCGATTATGTTAGGTACCGCCCTCAGTATCTTGCCGATCCTTATCGTATTCCTCTTTAGCTCACGGCGCATCATCGAAGCTTCGTGGTAGGCACTGGATTGAAGCAGTAGGAGGAAACGATGCGATTCCTTGGTTTATCAACAATTGTTCTGATCGCCTGGGCCTGCCTGGCGGCAGGGACTGACAGGGAGATCGTGCCCGAGCAGGGGTGTTATACTGGGATCTTCCCGGGATACCAAACGGTATTCGCGGTAGAACGGCTGGTGGACAAACGTATGGCCCTGGTGCTTTCCTTCACCGATCGGTGGGGCCCTCTCTACCGCTTCCCTAAGGAGTACTGTGCCATCCTCTGGGAGACCGGCCATCTCCCTGTGATTACATGGCAGCCACAGACGGACCTCACAAGCGTTATTGAGGGGCGGTGGGATGAGTACATCTTGGACTGGGCACGTGCGGCCAAGGAGTATGGCCATCCGGTGATGATCCGCTGGGGCCACGAGATGAACGGTAACTGGTACCCTTGGTGCGGTCAGCACAATGGCGGAGAGAAAACTACCGGCTATGGTGACCCAGAAAGACCTGATGGCCCTGAGAAATACGTCGATGCATTTCGACGTGTTCGCGATCTGTTCGAAAGGACCGGCGCAGAAAACATTATCTGGGTCTGGTCTCCAAACGAGGGCAACCCAGTTGGGGAAGCCTGGAACGAGGTGGAAAACTATTACCCTGGCGGCGAATACGTGGATTGGCTTGGCATGGATGGCTACAACTGGGGAACCTCGCGACCCTGGGCCAGTTGGCGGAGTTTCGATGAGATTTTCGGTGACCTTTACCGAAGACTGGCCGCTCTGGCTCCTGATAAGCCGATTATGATCGCAGAGTTTGCTTCGTCTGAGGTGGGTGGGGATAAGTCCCGATGGATCACCGAGGCGTTCGCCCGCATCCAAGAGGCTTATCCACAAATCAAAGCCTTCGTATGGTTCGACATCGTGAAGGAAACAGACTGGGCGATCGACTCCAGCTCAGAGAGTCTGGAAGCTTTCCGTCAAGCAATGTCCAATAAGTACTACTTGGAGAAACTATAGATGGAGGAGGAACTGTGAAGCTCAGCTTGGATGGTGTTTGGGATTACCTCGTGGACGAGGAGGGGGAATTTGCATCTGACGCCTTGCCGGAAGTCCCTTGGGGAAAGATGTCAATACCTAGCAACTGGCAGCTCGGGGGCCTGGAGGACTACAGTGGGGTGGTATGGTTCCGACGACGGTTCAACCTCACGAAGGAAGAGGGCAGGGAGTACTGGTTGCGGTTCCATGGGATCGATTACTTCGCTAAGGTGTGGTTGAACGGAGCATATCTCGGCGAGCATGAGGCTACTTCCAGCCCTTTGAGTTCAACGTTACTAAAGCGATGAAGTCAGGCGAAAATGAGCTCTTGGTCCGCGTAGACTCCCCTATGGAAGTCCCGGAAGAGGCCTGGCCCGACAGGAAGCGCCTGATCAAAGGAGTTTTCAACCATCATGACTGTCGCCCCGGGGCTTGGGATCCCGCCCATGGCCAGGATAAGAACACAGGCGGCATCTGGAACAGCGTCCTGATTTACAAGACAGCCGATATCCGGGTAGGGACCCTAAGAGTAGCCCCCCTCCTGTTCGATGACGGCACCGCAGCACTCACTGTCAAAGCCATCTTAGAAAACTATGGGAAGGAACCGACGACAGCCAGGGTGAGACTGGAGATCCAGCCTATAACTTTGCGGGTGAGCCGCTGACTCGAGAATGGGAGCAGCTCCTTCCTCCAGGGAGGACGGAGGTCCAGCGGGTGGTGCAGGTAAAGAATCCTAAGCTATGGTGGACATGGGAGCACGGTGAACAGAACCTCTACCGAGCCGAACTTCGGCTTACAAAAGATGGTGAGATGCTCGATGCCCGAAAGGAGCGATTCGGGATCCGGGAGATCACCGTCGATAAGGAGCATGGCTGGCAACTCAATGGGAGACGCTTCTTCCCCCGCGGGACGAACGTCATCCCTGCCCAGTGGCTCTCGGGATATGACGAGGCGAAGATCGCAAAGGACATCAAGCTTCTACGCGATGCCAATATCAACGCGGTGCGCGTCCATGCCCATGTCACCCGACCAGAGTTCTATGATGCTTGTGATGAGGCAGGGATACTCGTCTGGCAAGATTTTCCTCTCCAATGGAGCTATGAGAAGAGCGAGGAATTTTATAATGAAGCGGCCAAGCAACTTCGAGAGATGATCGAATTCCTTTACAACCACCCCAGCATCGGTGTGTGGTGCTGCCATAATGAGCCGAGCATAAATAAGGGGAGGCTCGATCATGTGCTCTACCAAGTGGCCAGGGAGTCTGACCCTAGCCGCTATGTGGAGCATCACTCCGACTTCCGGGATCATCCTACCCGGGTTGGTATTACGGCCATTGGTCCCTGTTCGCATATGCACCGGGAGCACCGTTTGTGAACGAATTCGGGGCTCAAGCCCTACCGAGCCTTGAATCAATGCGAAAAATCCTCCATGAGAAAAAGCTCTGGCCTCCCGACTGGGAAGCTTGGGCCTACCACGATTTCCAATACGACCAGACCTTTCGTGTAGCCCAAATTGAGATGGGAGATTCCCTCGAAGGTCTTATCCAAAACAGTCAAGAGTACCAGTACCGCCTGCTCAAGTTTGCCATTGAGTCCTATCGCCGTGACCGGCGGATGACGGGGCTCTTCCAATTCATGTTCATGGACCCCTGGCCAGCGATCACCTGGAGCGTCGTTGACTATTGGCGGCAGCTAAGCGGGGATATCGGGCACTACAGATGGCTCTTCAACCAGTGCTCGTTGTTTTTACCTATGGCCAGGATCGTTTCGAGCAGGGAAGCCGCAAGGCATCTCTCTTTCATGAGATCACCATTGTCAACGATCTCAACCAGGCGTTCTTTGGAGCCGAGCTGCAGCTCCTCTTGGAAGGGCCACAAGGAGAGCTGGTGACTGAGGAAGCTCACGCCGTGAATGTTCCACCGACCGGCATGGTCCGGGTGATTACACCGAAAATGCGAGAAGGCAGATGGCGGATACCAAAGGAGGCTACACCAGGCCGCTACATCCTGCAGGCCCGGCTGAGCAATGGCGACAGAGTGATCTCGAAGAACGAGGCCGTCTTTACGGTAGTATCCAGGGAGACAGAAAGCCGGTCGTAGATTGCAATTAACGCCTTCCCAATAACCTACTGGGTTGGGTCTAGACAATTCAAAAGACCATAGCAATTCTCCTGTTGTCTCCTTTCTGGCAAGCAACGCACACTAATGGGTCAAGAAAAAGAGCAACCGGCACGGAGAGATCATACCCAGTTCCCGTAGCCTCTAAAACGATGATATTACAGATGTTGCCGGGCAAAGCATCGATGATGCTACCTTATGTGGTATGGTACTGGAAATAAGGGAATCATGATAACCAGAACAAGCCTCAGTATCAAGGGTGCTCCTCCTCCCTTCCTCGGGTGCACACCTCCTTTAAGGGGATCGTCCACCTTTTTTATCCACCTTCTCGCCAACCTCTCTGCTGGCAACGATCTCTTGGCGCTTTAGAAAGAAGGGTCTTGACGCGAACGGAAAGTTGTGCTAGACTTACTTCAAGGTCTTTTGCAAAAGTTTATAGCAAAAGTCAACCAACTCCTGACAGAGAGGGGTTTTGTGTCCGAAGAGGCGACGAACACACAAAGGGTAAAAGAGGCGAACATCGTGCGGGTATTCCTTGCTCTGAAAGAGGGTTCCCCTTCGACGAAGAATGACCTTTGCACCCACTTGAACCTCAGCCGCCCCACTGTTGATGGGGCGATCGCTAAGCTCCTCGATCTAGGGCTGGTAGAGCAGAACGGACACGGCCCTTCAGAGGGTGGACGTCGTGCCGTCCTCTACAGGCTCAATGGTAAGATGCGTTATGTCGTCGGCGGCGACCTCGAACTCCCGGAACTTAACCTCATCCTATGCGGGCTGGATGGGATCCCAATCCTATCGAAAGGATTCACTGTTCCGAAAGAACACATCACCAACCCGGAGAAGACCCTCGTCTTCGTTGATGCAAGCATAAGAGAGATGGTCGAGGAGGCCGGGGAGACGCTCGACCGGATCATCGGGATCGGGTTGGGCGCCCCCGCATTTCTAAAAGGGAACAGGATCACCATCTCCGGGCGTAACCTACCACAATGGGAACAGGTACCGGCGAAGTCCGTCCTGGAGAGACGGTTGAAGACACCGGTCTACGTGGATAACGACATCAACTTCATGGCCCTATCCGAGAATCACTCTATGGGTTACAAGGACAGAGTGATGAGCTACATCGCCCTAAGAAGGGGGTTGAAGAATGACATCCGCATGGGGGGGAGCACTCTCCTTAACGGGAAGGTCTTCCACGGGGGGAACGGGAACGCATCTTCCTGCAGCACGCCTATGTGGAAGTGAACAACTTAGAGAAACGACAGAAGGAGGCCGCAACATCGGTGAGCGCAGCTGATGACCTTGCCTCCCTCGTCGCCTCTTACCTTATCGACCCGATCAAGCAGATGGTGTGGCTCTTCGATCCAAACCGGCTCGTCATCAACGCAAAAGTCCTTCAGACCGCGGAAGAGGCGTTCATCGAGAAGATCACAGCCCAGCTCAATGCCGGACTTAGTAGTGAGTTCAACTGGGAAACCAAGGTGAGTATGGCACAGGATCACCGCTTCGGTTGCGCAAAGGGAGGCGCGTTATTCGTCTTACAGAGGCTCTTCAACCGCCCGAGCGAGTTGATTAAGGAATTAGCCGCCTCTTCATCTTAAATATAACAGGAGGTGATAGAATAGGGAATTTGCAGGCCACCGGTTCAAATGACACGAATTAATGGACAAGGAGGTCCAAAGATGCTGAAACGTGTATTGACCGTTTTGTTGGTAGTTTCTCTAGTCGGTGTTCTGGGTGTGCTGGGATTCTCCCAGAAGAAGGTAACTGTTGCTGTTCTTTGGAGCGGAGCGGAGCTGGAAGCATTCGAGAAGACGCTGGCTCCATTCGAGGCGGAAACAGGGATCGATGTCGTTGTCGAGAGCGTGGGACGGGATCTGCCAGCGGTTCTCGTCACGCGATTGGCGGCCGGGAACCCACCGGATGTGGCCGCGATGCCAAATCCGGGACAGATGAAGGAGTTTGCTGATCAGGGCGTACTTGTCGCACTGGACGGAATCGTCGACCTCTCGGATTCCTCCAAGGCGTTCGTCGATCTCGGTAGCGTGGATGATCACGTCTACGGCCTGTTCATCTCCGCTGACTGAAGAGCCTTGTCTGGTACAACCCGAAGGCCTTCGCCGCGAAGGGGTATGAGGTACCGACGAGCTGGGCTGAGCTGATCGATCTATGCAACCGGATCGTCGCCGATGGGGGAACCCCGTGGGCGCTCGGAATGGAATCGGGTGCTGCGAGCGGTTGGGTCGGCACCGACTGGATCGAGGACATCATGCTTCGTACCGCCGGTCCGGATCTTTACGACAAGTGGGTCAACCACGAGATCTCGTGGACCCACCCGGCGGTAAAGAAGGCATTCGAGTACTTCGGACAGATCGTAAATGAGCCGGGCTATATCTACGGCGGAGCGACCGGAGCGCTGACGATCAACTTCGGCGATTCACCTAACGCCCTGTTCACCGATCCTCCTGGTGCGTACATGCACCGCCAGGCGACTTTCATCCAGTCGTTCATCAAGAAGGCAAACCCTGATCTGGTAGCAGGTGAAGACTACGATGTCTTCCCGTTCCCGCCGATCTCGCCTGTCTTCGGGAACCCCTCCTCGGAGCGGGGGACCTGATCAGTGCGTTCAACGACACTCCTGAGACGCGGGCGCTCCTCAACTACCTGGCTTCGGCCAAGGCACAGGAGATCTGGTGTGCTGCCTTAGGTAAACTGGCGATCAACAAGACCGTCGACCCAAGCATCTACCCGGACCCGATCACCGCGAAGGCCGCAGGGATGCTGGCTGAGGCGGAGACCTTCCGCTTCGATGGTTCGGACCTGATGCCGGCTGCAGTAGGAGCTGGAACCTTCTGGAGCGGCGTCCTCGATTACGTGAGCGGGATCCCTCTGGATACCGTGCTCGAGTCGATCGAGGCGAGCGCTGCCGACGCTACACGAAGTAGGGTTAAAAAGGAGAATCGACCGTCTGAGACTACTTCAACGTGGTCTCAGACGGCTTCTTTAAGGAGCAAGAGGAGGCCTCTCTTTTGCGTACAGGACGGTTGACTCCCTGGTTATATGTCGGACCCGCGTTGATCCTGCTTATCTTTTTTCTCGTTTACCCCTCGATCCACACGGTGGTCTTGTCCTTCTTTGGGAGGCCGTACAGCGCAGGCGCAGAGGGGTTCGTCGGGTTTAAGAACTACGAGCACTTCTTCACCGATAAGAACATGCTCACTGCGTTTCGCAATAACGCACTGTGGCTCGTAGTATTCACCGTATTCACTGTTGGTTTCGGCCTCATCTTCGCTGTCCTCCTCGACCGGGTACGCTACGAGAAGATCGTCAAGTCGATCGTCTTCATCCCGATGGCGATCTCATCTGTCGGAGCGGGGGTGATCTGGAAGTTCATCTATACGTTCAGGCCGGCCGGGACACCGCAGATCGGCCTGTTGAACGCAATCGTCACCGCCTTCGGGGGAAAGCCTGTCGGATGGCTGATTGAACGGCCGTGGATCAACAACTTATGTCTGATCGTCGTGGGAATATGGATGTGGACTGGATTCTGTATGGTCATTCTCTCCGCGGCATACAAAAACATCCCCAAGGAACTGCTGGAGGCGGCACGGATCGACGGGGCGAACGAGTGGCAGGTCTTTTGGAGGGTGATCCTCCCGCTTCTGAAACCGACTGTGGCTGTGGTGGCCACCACAATGGTGGTCTTCGTCCTCAAGGTGTTTGACATCGTCTACGTGATGACCAACGGGAACTTCTCGACCGAGGTGATCGCCAACCGCATGTACAAAGAGATGTTCAACTTCAACCGGTACGGTCGAGCGAGTGCGATCGCGGTGATCCTGCTCCTACTCATCATCCCGGTGATGCTAATCAACATAAAACGGTTCCGAGAACAGGAGGCGATTCGGTGATGGAAAGGCTAACAAGAGCACTCTCCCGTGGTCCGCTGCATATCGTGATCATCCTCCTCGCCCTCGTATGGATGCTCCCCACCGTCGGTCTATTGATCACCTCGTTCCGGACGCCGCAGGAGATCGCCCACTCCGGGTGGTGGACCGTCCTTTCACACCCGTTCAACTTTACCCAGTATACCCTGCAGAACTACGAAACCGTCATCACGAAAAATGGCATGGGACAGGCCTTTCTGAACAGCCTAAAGATCAGCATCCCGGGAACGCTTATCCCGGTGATGATCGCCGCCTTCGCCGCGTATGCCTTTGCTTGGATGAAGTTCCCCGGAAGGAAGATCCTGTTCATGATGGTTGTGGCTCTAATGGTGATACCGTTACAGATGACATTCATCCCCATACTTCCACTCTACAATAAGCTGGGGCTCGCAGGGACGTTCCCAGGGATCTGGCTCGCCCACACCGGGTACGGTCTTCCGTTAACTATCTACTTGCTGCACAACTTCATCGGAGGATTGCCGAGTGAACTCTTCGACTCCGCGTCGATCGACGGCGCCTCTCCAGTGCAGACCTTCTTCCGACTGGTGCTCCCCCTCTCCGTCCCGGCGATCGCATCGGTGGTGATCTTCCAATTCATGTGGGTGTGGAACGACCTCTTGGTGTCGTTGATCTACCTTGGAGGAACGCCAGACGTAGCCCCGGTAACCCTCAAGGTAGCCAACTTGGTAGGCTCTCGCGGGCAAGACTGGGAGCTCCTCACCGCAGCGGCGTTCATATCCATGGCGTTGCCACTCGTTGTCTTCTTCTCCCTGCAACGGTACTTCGTGAGAGGGCTCCTCGCGGGGTCGGTCAAGGGATGAAGATCGCAGGGCCTCAGCTTCTTCACCGTTTAGAGAGGCTGCAAGAGGAGAGTAAGAGAGAACTGAGTGCGCTTCGTATCCGCACCGTTATCGATGGGGAACCGCTCTCTCTCTATCACGCGGGGAGAAAGGGTGGTGCGGTGCACTTCGGCCTGTTCGGGCGCGATCTCCTCACCACTGCATTGATGCTGCAAGAGCCCGAACTGATGAACCAGGCGATCCACTTTGTCTGCGTAACCCTAGGGAAGAAGTTCGATCGAGCGACTGGAGAAGAGCCGGGTCGAGGGATCCACGAGTTCACCGACGTGAGATGCGCGGGCGTCTTACCCGCTACAATGCAATGGAAGTGAGTTTGCTCCTTCTGATCGTCGCGGCGGAGTACTGGCAGAGTACCTTGGATGAGTCCTTGATTCGAAAAGAGGGAGAGGCGCTCATCGCAGCGGGAGAGTACCTTCGCGCTCATCTGCGTAATGGTCTCTTCATTGAGGATCCACAGCGCTGCGGCGCGGAGCGCTACGCCCTACGGGCAACCTACTGGAAAGACTCTACCTTCCTGGGCGTATGGACCCCGACTATCCTGTCGCCTACACTTTGGTGCAGGCACAAGCCGTCGCTGCGTTGCGCGCCGCGGCTAAGCTCGCAGAACCGCTGGGTATCTCCGATCAAGCCGAGGAGTTGCACGACATGGCGGAGAACGCGGTCGAACACCTCCTTGCCGATCTCTGGGATAACGCAGTTAATTATCCGTTGATCGGCCGAGATGGTGGAGGTAGGATCGCCGGGATCTCCTCGGACGCGCTGCATATGCTCGCATACCTCCGAAAAGGTGATATCCCCCCCGAGAAGCTCGCCGGGATTGCCGACGGAGCACGGCAGCTTGCGACACCGTATGGATATCGAACCTACGCCCCCGGGCAGATGAGCTACTCCCCAGCGGCGTACCACCTCGGAGCGATCTGGCCGTTCGAGCAGGTTTTTATCGCGCAGGGAGCCATCGTACAAGACCTCTCAGAGATTCTCGAGGTTGCCCTGCGGACGATCGATGCCCTGGAGCGGCTAGGGTTCGCGGAGCTATACTACTGGGAGGAAGAGAGAGGCCTCGTCGGAGCTGAGGCGCAAGCAGCCGAGGGGTGCGATCTCCAACTGTGGTCGGCCGCCGTACCCGGAGCGTTCCTGCGACTCTTGACCGATGAGCCGTGATCGGGGAAGCTATCGCTCTTGAACTTACACTAGAGGGCAACTGATAAGGAGTTGTGCAGTGAAAGTATTAAAGTATTTAGCAAGATTACGCTTTAGAGGAGACTGAATGAGGCTGGAAGATTACATAGGAATTATAGGCGAAGAGATGCTCGCTCAGATTCACGCTGCAGCGCAACCGCTGCGTGAACGGAGTGTGCTGCACGTAAACGCTACCTACCACGGCGGCGGTGTAGCAGAGATGCTGCGGACGATCGTCCCCTTGATGAATGAGGTGGGCCTGGATGCTGACTGGAGTCTGTTGTACGGTGATCCAAAGCTCTTTCATACGACCAAGGATCTCCACAACGGTATACAGGGAGAGAGGGTGGAGCTGACGCAGGAAGGACTGGCGACATACTTCTCCGTGAATGAGACCTTCGCCCGGTATACTCCGATCTTTCACGACACGGTGATCGTTCACGATCCCCAGCCCCTCCCCATGATTCGTTACCGGAAGAAGGACCGTCCGTGGATCTGGCGCTGCCACATCGATTCCTCCGCCCCCGACGAGAGGGTTTGGGAGGTGCTGAAGCCGTTCATCGCCCGTTATGATGCGATGATCGTCTCCTCTGAATCGTTTAAGAGACCGGAGCTTTCAGTCCCTACCTACGTCATCCCTCCTGCAATCGATCCGTTCTCCCTGATCAATAAAGACCTTTCATCCGATGATGTTGCGGGTAAACTTGCCGAATATGATATCCCGCAGGATAAACCGCTTATCGTCCAGGTCTCCCGCTTCGACAAGTGGAAGGATCCGCTGGGGGTGATCGAGGTCTTCCGCCGGGTCCGCGAAAAGACCGATTGTCGCCTCGTGATGCTGGGAAACATGGCCGACGATGACCCCGAGGGACCGAGGATCTACGCCGAAGTGGCTGCGCAAGCGCAGAAAATCGAGGGGGTACAACTCATCACAAAGTCCGATCCGCTCCTCGTGAACGCCCTACAGCGCACAGCAACGGTGGTGGTCCAGCTCTCCCTGCGGGAGGGATTCGGCCTCACCGTCTCTGAGGCGCTTTGGAAGGAGACTCCGGTCGTGGCGACAAAAGTAGGAGGAATCCCGCTCCAGATCGAGGACGGACGCACGGGTTTCCTCGCCGATTCGAGGGATTACGACACGCTCGCCGAGCGGGTGCTGCGCATCCTTAACGACCCGGAACTCGGTGCCGACCTCGGAAGGAAAGGGAAGGAGCACGTGCAAAAGAACTTCTTGATGCCCCGCCTCCTCCTCGATTGGTTAAAGGTCCTCGCTCAGGTGAGCTAGGGCGACGGGAGGAGCGATCATGCCAGAATTAAGACGAGGGCCGCTTGCCGATCGGTGGGTAATCATCGCTCCGGAACGGGCCAAACGCCCATCCGATTACCGGAGGAAAGAAGAAGGGAGCGAGAGTCAGAACCCGGAGAACTGTCCGTTCTGCCCCGGGAACGAACACATGACCCCGCCCGAGATCTACCGGAGAGGCGGGGAGGGCGGACGCTGGCGGGTGCGCGTGGTCCCGAACAAGTTCCCAGCGCTACAGGATTACCCACGGCTTGACCTCACCACAAAAGGCGAGGTCTTCGAGCGCATGAACGGAATCGGCACACACGAAGTGGTGATCGATTCACCTGAGCACAAAAAGGAGATCCCTGACCTCCCGTTGGAACAGATCGAGTCAATCGTAGACACCTATGTTCTACGGCTCAAAGCTCTTATGGAAAACAAGGCCTATCGCTACGTCCTCCTGTTCAAGAACCACGGGAAGGCGGCCGGTGCATCACTCGCTCACCCGCACTCCCAGGTCATCGCCACCCCAGTCGTTCCCCGAGAGGTAGAGAACCGATTGCACGCGGCAGAGACGTACTACAAGGAGAAGGAAGATTGCCTCTTCTGTGGGATCGTGCAACAAGAGATCGATTCTGAAGAGCGGATCATCGAGGTGGCGGATGACTATCTCGCACTTGCCCCTTACGACTCTCGCTTCCCCTTCGAGATGTCGATCTATCCCCGCTATCACTCTCACGATTTCACCATGATGTCTGACGAGCAGAAACAGGGCTTGGCATCGATCTTAAGCGAACACTCCTGCGGCTGAAACTCTTGTTGGGAGACCCTCCCTACAACCTGATCCTGCAGACCGCGCCCAATATTAAACCAACGGAAACCAGCGACTGGCGAACGCTCCAGTACAGCTACCACTGGCAGATCGAGATCATCCCTCGTCTCACTAAGATGGCCGGGTTCGAATGGGGGAGTGGTTTCCACATCAACCCCACCCCCCCTGAGGAGGCGGCCCGCTACCTGCGAGAGGTAGAGATCTCAGGGTGATGCTCCCTGCCCTTCCGGATGAGACATCCTTCGCGATTCTCGTGAAGCTCCCCTCCCACAGAGCGGGGCACCCTTCGTAGAAGACTGCGCAATTAAAGGAGAAGCGGTGGGTTATGGGTGATGGGGATCAGGATTGAGGGCATCTCGGGGCTCCATCACCTCTTTCAGTCTCCACTATGCTGCCCCCCTCACCCCAACCCTCCCCCACAACGGGGGAGGGAGGAAAAAACAGCTTGAGAGGCTTTTCGAACAGATGTTCCCTTGCTTTGAGATTCGGTCACACAGCCGCAAACCCTTATCTATTGCCGGTTTTGCGCTCTGCTGACAGCTTTCCTCTTAGTGGGCACATTGGCCTTTGTTCTACTGGCAAACGTCTCTAATCAGCCTGTTTTCGTGGCTTGAACGAGCGATACCTACGGTGACCACATAGTACAACCCGTTGAGACAAAAACAAGGGGTGTTTGTTGATCTTTTAGTGGGCACAATATAACCCTAAAAACGAGTAAACCCTGAACAGAAAAGGCTTTGCTGATTTTGGGCGGGGAACATCCGTTCGAAATGTGGACATAGGACCTTGAGCTCCGGGCTAAGCCGGACCCCACGAACCCAATGGCCACGGAATGGTTGCTCACCACTAATTTCGGATTTCAACTTGAGATTCCCTGTGGCCTTGCCAGAGGGGTTCCTTATACTCCCTCTCCTCACAAGGAGAGGGCCGGGGTGAGGTAAATGATTAAGTTCCGCTTTTGCTCTGAAGGGCAAAGGCAAGAACCCCGGAGGAGACTGCAGGTCATTAAAGGTCTAGGGGCTCTTTAACGTTTCGTCTGCCTGCTGCAGGCAGGAGTGGGTAACTAAAGAGAAAGGGTCAAGCACCAAGACTCTCGCAAAGGCACAAAACTGTTTCACCACGAAGGACCTGTCTGCGTCCGAAAGACAGGCAGGCACGAAGAGCACTTGGGGGATGTAGTAACCGGTCCTGTTTACTACACCTCCCGAGATGATCAGTCTGTCTTCTACCAGCGAGTCCACGCGATAGCCGCAAGTCCCAGGCGCACGCCTTTGTACTAGATCGGATGCTGCAGCTTGAACCGAGTGTCACTTTAGCTTGAACTCGGGCGCAAGGCCCTGTTCATAGGTCGACTCCAACAATCCTGGGCCCAGTTCCCGGTGCACCTCAATCGCACAGTCAATTACCCGATTCGACAGCTCATCGCATTCCATTCTTCGTGCTCTTCGTGGTGAATCCTCTTTGACCTCCGGTCTTGCTTCGCAACCGGCATCCGTCCCGCGCCAACCGAAATTAGAAGGCACTACCTACTCCTGCCTGCAGCACCTGTCTACCGCCAGGCACAGGCAGGCGAAACGACAAGGAACCAAACGATGAGGAACCCTTTCTCTTGACACGCGGTGGGGTGCACGGTATAGTGAGTTAGTTCTTTCTGAAAAGAAAGTAAGCCATGCAGACACCAAAAGGCGATCAAAGGCTCATTCGCGACCATAATCGCGGGCTTGTGGTCAACCTGTTGCGCACAGACGGCCCGATGTCCCGCACCGAACTCGCCCGCCGCACCGGGCTCGCCCCCTCGGTGCTGACACAACGCATCCGCGACCTCATCGGTGAGGGGCTCGTGGTCGAGGCGGGGAAGAGCGCCCCGAATGGAGGTAGACCGCCAACCCTCCTCTCGTTTAACCCCAGCTACGCCTATGCCATCGGGGTAAAGATCGAACACTCGCAGCTCCTGGCGGCACGGGTGAACCTCGCGGGGGAGATCTGTACCCGCTATAGCGTGGAGTTCGACCCCTACCCGACCCCTGAGACAGTGATTCTCCGGGTCGAGGAGGCTGTCACGCAGCTCGCCCAGGGACGTACCCTCGGGGTGGGGGTGAGCGTCTCAGGGTTTGTGGACGCCATCCATGGCGTAGATCTCTACTCCCCCATCCTTGGCTGGGAGAACGTCCCGTTGAGCGCGCCGATAGCGGATCAGCTGGGCTTGCCGGTCTGGCTGGAGAACGATGTGAACGCTCTCACTCTGGCAGAGTGTTGGTACGGAGCCGGACGCCATTTTCAAAACTTCATCTGCCTCACGGTGGGAGAGGGAATCGGGGCCGGGATCGTGATAGGAGGGAACCTCTACCGCGGGGCATTCGGAGGAGCGGGAGAGATCGGCCACATCACTATCGACCCCGACGGTCCCCTCTGCCGCTGTGGAGAACGAGGGTGTCTGGAGGTGTACGCCTCAGACCAGTTCCTCCGTGAAGAGACGAAACGGTTAGGCCTTTCGGGGATTCCCTCCCTGGCGGAGGCGGCCCATAAAAGGGTTTCCCCTGCTCAAGAGGTCTTTTCCCGCATGGGCAGGCACCTGGGGATTGGTGCAAAGAACGTGGTCAATCTTTTGAACCCCGAGGCGATCGTCCTCGGCGGTGAGCGGATGGACGACGCAGACTTGTTTCTACCCGCTTTTGAGGAAGCGGTTCGACACCATTCCTTCCCCGAAGAAGCAAAGCAATTGGAGATCATGCCGGCAGAGCTCGGATCGGATGGGTTCCTCATCGGCGCCGCCACCCTGGTTGCAGCAGAGTTCTTCCGATTACCGACAGAAAGGATGTAGAACGATGCAGATAGTAGTCGATACCAATGATGATAGACGCCCCGCGCTGCTCGTGGAAGGTGAGCCCTGGATCGAAGAGATCGGGGTACGGATCCCGATCGACGGACGCTGGCAGGGCGACCGGGATGGAGAGATCGTGGGAGGAGCATGGACCGAGGAAGGAGGAGCCGATGAGATCGGAACCTATCGCGAATGGCACCGTGACTATAGTGCTAATGGAGAGTCTCTCCTCACCCTTCACCTTCGCGGATACGGAGATTCTCTCCTCGTCACGGCTGAGCTTCACAGGGAGCTCGACGGTCTCGCGCAAACGGACTCCTTCGACGACCCGACCTTCCTCGCGCCGACCTTCTCCTTCCCGAATGATCTCTCCTTCTTCCTCGCCACGTTTGGGTTGGGGCCGTCAGGGGATGAATACCCAGGGGGCTACTGGCCGACGGTCAAACTCGGCCAGGGACCGAGGGAACTTCCCACGGAGGCCTTCGCCCCTCTCGTCTGCTTCTCGCAACGAGGGGCCGTAGCGGTCGCTCCGGCGAACTACTTCTTGACGAGCCCGCTGGTCCGGATCCCGGATGGGGTGGGGCGGGGGCTGCACGGAGGCGGGTCGATTCCCTTCCCGCAGGGACGAAGATCGAGACGGCCTTCGCTCTTGGTGAGGATCTCCCCGCGGCACTGATGTGCCTGGGTGACTTTCTCCTTGCACGGGGCGGGAAAGAGCGTCCCCAACCGGGAAAGACTCCTCTCACGTCCTCTCTGGGGTGGTGGAACGCCTACGGGGGGTACTACACCGAGCTCATCCGGGCTCTCAACGGGCAACAGCTCGAAGAGGTGATTGAAAGCCTGAAGGAGCAGGAGATTCCGATCGGTTACCTCGGCCTCGACCTGTGGTACCCCTATCAAACGATCGGTCAGGCGGTCCGCTATACCCCAGATCCGAAGAAGTATCCCCAAGGACTGAAGGCGATCGTCGAACGAGAAGAGATCCCCACCGTCCTTCACCTCTCGGCATTGAGCCCGAAGAACGGTTACGGTGCGGATGGAGTGGACCCTGGGTTCTATCGGGAGGTAGCAAAGGAGATTTCCCGTGAGAAGGGGATCACCGCCTGGCACGACTGGTTGCGGACACAACAGCACTTGACCCCGGCCTTACGACATGATCCCACAGCCGCTGATCGTTGGTTCGCCGGGATGGCCGAGGCGTTCGCCGGAGAGGACCTCAGCGTTCTCCTGTGCATGCAAACGATGGGGATGAACCTTGCCTCAACAGCGCAGAAGAATATCACCGTCGCCCGCAGCCACACCGACTTTCTCTTCGCGCAGAAGAAGGCGCTCGAGGCCGCCGCCGCTCTCGGCCATGGAGACTTCTTGGAAGCCTGGACTCCTCCCGGCGACCTCCACAGGCAGAACCTGTGGATGGGGATGGTGCTCTACGCGTTGGGGATGCTGCCGTTCCACGACCTCTTCCTCTCCCGTCCCTCCCCGACCTGGGTGGGGATCATCCGAAGGAAGAGGCGGTCCTGCGGGCGCTCTCCTGCGGTCCGGTGGGGATCGGAGATGGGCCGGGGATGTCTGATACGGAGCTGATCGACCGCCTCCTCCTCACCGATGGGACGCTCGCCCAGCCCGATCGTCCCCCGTTCCCGGTGATAGAGACGATCGATCGCGCTATCGAAGCCTTCTGGACGGAACGGAAGGCCGGATCTATCCGTTGGATCTACCTCCTCCTCCTCAATACCGCTGCGGAGGAACTCCCGTACCAGCTCGCCCCTCCGGCCGAGGAGGAGTTCCTGATCTGGGATGGACTGAAAAACCAGCGTAGGGAGGCGATTGAGGGGCGACTCGCTCCTGGGCGGCTCGCCTACTTCGTCCTTGTCCCCCAGCGTGAGGGGATCGCGCCCTTGGGGTTGTGGAAGCGGTTCGTCCCCGCTCCCACGGGGAAGATCCTCGATCTGAAGTGGGAGGAGGGGTGGCGAATCACCCTCGACGGTGTTGAGGACGAGTTCGCCATCTTTTCGGAACAGCCGGTGAGTGTTCATACGGAGAAGGGAGTGCCCGGTGGACTATCGCACCGAGGGGATCTGTGGATATGCAAGGTAGAAGAACAGGTGCGTAATCTGCATGTATTCAGGAGGTAAAGCGATGCGTAAGTTGATGGCGGTACTGATACTCATGATGCTTCTTTCCGGGGTGGTGTGGGCAGAGAAGGGACCGCTCAACGTGGCCATCATCTGGCATCAACACCAGCCCCTCTACTGGAACCGCCTGACCGGCGAGTACGAGCTGCCGTGGGTTCGGGTCCACGGAGTGCAAGAGTACATCGATTCCCCCCAAATCCTCTCCGAGTATCCTAAGGTCCACGTCACCTACAACCTGCAGCCGAGTCTGTTGTGGCAGCTCGAAGACTACGTGGAGATTACCCAAGAGGAGAGAATAAAAGGGGGACTCTATCAGTATATCGGGGCGATCGACAACCACTTAAGCTGGATCTGGAAGCTCGCTTCTGCCCCGAAACCCTTACAGACAAAGAGCGAGCTGCGATGCAAGAGCAGTTCTTCTGGATCAACGGGTACATGTTCGACGACGACGCGAACGATCCCTACTACGACCTTCGCTACGCAAGCTTGAATGCGCTCAAAAATACTCGCTCCCTGACCGACCAGGAACTCCTCGATGCAGGGGGACTCTTCCTGTTGTGGCAGATCTCCCCTGAGCTCCACGAGGACCTGGGTCTCAAGGATCTGCGCGGGAAGAGCGGGTTCACAAAAGAGGATATCATCCGCCTGATCTTAGCCCAGCACGAGATCCTCTCCCGGGTAGTGGGAGCCTACGAGGGGGTCCAGGAGCTGGGGAGTGAGCTCATCACGAGCCCGTTCTACCATCCGATCCTCCCCCTCCTCGCTGAGTACGGGTGGGAGGAGGATATCCTCGGCCAACTCGATAACGCGCAAACCCAGCATCAACGCCTCTTTTCGAAGGAGGCGGTCGGTGTTTGGCCTCCAGAAGAGGCGGTCTCCGAGAGGGCGCTTGCCCTCTTGAGCGAGGCCGGCTTCTCCTGGACGGTGACCGACGAGGGGATACTGGCCCAGGCGCTCGGACACACCCCGAGCCTCGCGGAACTATCCACCCCGTGGAACTTCGGAAAGATCACCGTTCTATTCAGGGAATCCGAGCTCTCCAACCGCATCAGCTTCTCCTACGGGAATAAGCCCACACAAGCCGCGGTCGCCGATTTTATGCGCGAACTTAATACTATATGGAGCTCTCTCTCTAATCCTGAAGATCATCTCCTAGTGGTCGCGATGGACGGGGAGAACTGGATGTTCATGGCCGGTTACCCGAACAACGGCAGAAGCTTCCTCCGCGCTCTCTACGCGGCCCTCTCTCAGAGCGACCGCATCCGCACGGTAACCCCGGCCGAGTTCATGGCCGCCCATCTGGACCTTGACCGCCCGCTTGCGACGATCCCCACCGGATCGTGGGCGGGGGACCTCTCCACCTGGTCCGGGGAGCCGGAAGAGGATGAGGCGTGGGAGGAACTCGCTGCCGCGAGGGAGGTCGTCCGGACTGCAGGGGATCCGCAGGAGGCCCTGGAAGCGATCTACGCTGCTGAGGGGTCGGACTGGTTCTGGTGGTACGGCGCGGATCAGGACTCCGGGACCGACGATCTGTTCGACTGGCTGTTTAAAGCCCATCTGGTCGCCGCCTACCGCGCTGCCGGAACCCCGGAGGATGAGATCCCACCGGTCCTCTGCCTCCGGCTCAAAAACCCGACTGCGGTGAACCTCGGCGAGGTGAAGCCGATCCTCGACGGAAAGGTGACCGCTCCCGACGAATGGGCAGCGGCCGTCCCCTTGACCGGGGCAGGGGAGATCGCCGAGGCGGCGATCGGCTACGGGGAAGGATCCCTGTACGTGATGGTGAGACCGACGCACCTCGCAACAGAGTGGATCGGGGAGGACCTTCACCTTGCCCTCTATGTCTCCGGCAGACCGGGAAGCCCGATGAACATCGCAACCCGACAGAGTCAGACACAGCTTGGCTTCGGATTGGCCTCGGTGATGAACCTGAACCTAACGAAGGTCAAGGAGAACGGCTCCGGGGTGATCTCCCGCTACGCTGCTGATGGGGCAGGAGGATGGCGCTACGCATCTTCTATCCGCACACTCCTCTCCCGTAAGGCGTTCGTGAACGAGATTGTGGAGTTCGAGGTCCCGTTTGCGGAGCTCGGGATCGAGCCGGGACAGGCGATCACCCTGACACTCGTCCTGGAAAGGTCGGGAGAACTGATCACCCAGGTCCCGTCGCGTCCGGTCCTCGCCCGCATCCCGACCCTGATCCAAGGGAGGGAGGTCTTCTCCATGGAGGATCCCACCGGGGATGACAACGGCATAGGGAGCTACACCTATCCGCAGAACAAGGTCTTCTCCGAACAGGGGCTGTTCGACCTTTTGCGCTACAGTATCTACGACAGCGGGGAGAAATGGCAGCTCGCCTTCGACTTCGCCGCTCTTCCCAACCAGTGGAACGGACCGCAGGGTTCAGTCACCCGATCATCTACCTGTACATGGATGTCGCTGAAGGAGGAAGGACGGACTCTTACGATGAAGGTCAGGCAGCCCAGGTCGCCTTCGACCCGGATCACCCGTGGGACGTATTCATCAGGATCGCTGGTTGGCCCGCGTACGGGCGACACCTGTGGACAGCGAGCGGGGAGGGACCATACCTCGTTGAGGTTGCCTCCGACCCGAAGCGCGGCCGGATCATCGTCACCATCCCCAAAGGACTGGTCCCTGAGATCGCTGGCTGGCACTACGCACTCATCGGTTCACAGGACGGCTACGGGAAGAACTACCTGCGCGCGATCGGGAAGACCGCCGGGGAATGGGCCGGCGGCGGGTGCCCTGATCCTCAGTACGCTCCACAGATCTACGATTACCTCGCCCCAACAGGGGATTCCCAACAGGAGATACTAGGAAGCTATAACGTACAGGAAGGTAGCTTTGCCACGCTTGTCCCTGTAGAGGTTAATCTTTCGAAATAAGGAGGTGATCTACCAACGAATATTGATAGGCAGACTAGCTCGAACAAGGAAAAAGCTTTAAGGAGGGAGAGAAAGTGAAAAAGACAGTAGCGGTACTGTTAGGGGTATTGATGCTTGCTGGCCTGTTCCTCGTTGCGAACGCCAGCGAGCCGGGAAAGCTGATCATCTGGGCGGATGAGACACGGGCTCCTGTGCTGCAGGAGGTCGCTACGGCATTTGAAGACGCTTACGGCGTCCCGGTGGAGATTCAAGAAGTCGGGTTCGGAGATATCCGCGGCCAGCTCGCCACAGCCGGGCCGACCGGTGAAGGGCCGGATATCATCATCGGTGCGCACGACTGGCTCGGTGAACTGATCCAGAACGGGCTCATCGAACCGATCATCCTCCCCGAAGCGATGATCAAGGATTTCGACCAAGTCGCGATCGATGCCTTCAGTTGGGGTGGACAGCTGTACGGGGTTCCTACGCCACCGAGTGTGTCGCCCTGATCTACAATAAGGATCTCGTCCCTGAGGTCCCGACGACGTTTGAGGACCTGATCACAACAGCGAAAGGCTTGACCGATCAGGAGGCAGGCGAGTACGGGTTCCTCATTCAGGAACCTGATCCTTACCACACCTTCGCCCTATTCTCCGCAGGTGGCGGATACATCTTCGGCACAACCCCTGAAGGGAAGCTCAACCCGTGCGATGTCGGTTTGGACAACGACGGTGCGATCGCCGGAGCAACCCTTCTCGACCGTCTGGTGAAGGAAGGAGTCGAGGTTGCAGGGGCCGACTACGCGATGGTCACCGGCCTATTCAATGAGGGGAAGCTGGCGATGATGATCGGCGGTCCGTGGACCCTTCCTGATGCACAGAAAGCCGGGATCAACTACGGCGTTGCCCCGATCCCGCCGATCGAGGGGAACAACCCCAAGGTGTTCGTCGGTGTCCAGGGGTTCATGATCAGCGCCTTCTCTGAGAACAAGGTGCTCGCGAACCTGTTCGTCAAGGATTACCTGGTGAACAATGACGTGATGCTCGATCTCTACAACCGCGGAGGGCGCCCGCCCGCCTACCTGCCGACACTCAACGAAGTCAAGGATAATCCCGATATCCAGGGTTTTGCTGCCAGCGCGGCGAACGGGTATCCGATGCCCAAGATCCCGGAGATGGGTTCGGTCTGGTCGGCGTGGTCCGACGCACTGCAGTTGATCGTCACCCAGGAGCAGGTTCCCGATGCGGCGATGCACGACGCAGTGACCCAGATCAAGTCGCTCCTTAAGTGCGAATAGATTGAAATACGGGGCTGGCTGACAGAGTCAGCCCCTCTTTTCTCATGGTAAGAACCTACGTTTTTAAGAACAGCCTGAAGATCATCGCCCTGGGGGTGCTCGCCGCCGTCACGATCTGGGCCGGGACAAGCCTTGTGCTTGCCGGCAGTTACCTCATTGCGCTGATCCTCGTTATCGGGACAGGGGGGATCACCTACATCTACCTCTCAAAGAGGACTTATCCCCTGCGTTACCTGGTGCCAGGCTCATCTTCCTCTTCGCCATGGTCGTCTACCCGATCGGATACAACGTCTACATCTCCTTTACCAACCTGAGCACCGGACACCTGTTATCCAAGGATCAGGCCGTCGCCCAGATCACTGGCCGCTTCTTCACCCCGCCAGATGCACCAACATTCTCCTATGACGCGTTTCAGAATGAGGAGGGTGACCTTGCCCTGCTGCTGCATGGAGACAAGAAAGATCTCCTCTACTATCAGGACGCCCTCACTCCAGTGAGCCTCCCCGATGACCGTTTCGTCGATGAGGACGGGGATGGCGTAATAGATCGGTTCCTCTCCTATCACCGCTTGAACCTCGCGGGGATTATCCAGAACCTCCCTGTACTCGAGGCGCTGCGCATCCCTTACGGGGAGTATCTGATCCGCCTCGACAGCCTGCGTGAGTTCAAACTCGGGAAGCACCGCTATTTCTACGCTCCGGAAGAGGACACGATGACCGACCTCCAATCGGGAAAGGTCTACCACGCAGTGAAAGGCTTCTTCATCGCTGATGATGGAGAAGAGCTCTATCCTGGGTTCAAGGTATGGCTGGGATGGGAGAACTATCGGTCTCTCTTGCAAAACCCCGCCGTATCCGGTCCGTTCGGCCGTGTCTTCCTGTGGACCATAGTATTTGCAGCCCTTTCTGTTCTTACCACCTTTGCCCTCGGCCTCTTCCTCGCCATCCTACTGAACGACCCCTACCTCAAGTTCCGTCGTTTCTATCGCGTGCTTCTCATCGTCCCCTATGCCATCCCCGCCTTTATCTCCGTCCTCGTCTGGCGTGGGCTATTAAACACGAATATGGGAATCATCAATCACGTCCTCATGCAGCTCTTCCAGCTCAAGATCTCTTGGCTGGAGAACCCCTGGTGGGCCCGGGCGTCGATCCTCCTTGTCAATCTGTGGATGGGCTACCCTTACATGATGATCGTCTCCTTAGGGGCACTTCAATCGATTCCTGGGGAGCTCTACGAGGCAGCGCGGATCGATGGAGCAAACTGGTATTACCGCTTCTTCAAGATCACCATGCCTCTCCTTCTCATGCCCCTCGCCCCACTACTGATCGGAAGTTTTGCGTTTAACTTTAACAACTTTACGCTCATTCGGCTCTTAACGGAAGGCGGGCCACCGATGATCGGAGCACAGACCCCGGCCGGATGGACCGACATCCTAATAAGCTATACATATCGCCTCTCTTTTGAGGGGGCACGTGGGAACCAGATGGGACTTGCCGCAGCTGTATCGATGGTCATTTTCATCATCATTGCCACGATCAGTGCAATCAACTTCCGCTTTACCGGGGCATTGGAGGACTTAAGCAAGAATGTATAGCAAACACACGCTCCTCGGGAGCATCATCCGGCACCTCGTGATCTGGGTTTTCATCGCCTTTGCGCTCTTCCCGGTTATATGGATCTTCTCGGCCTCTATCAACCCGACGAACAACATGAACGTGCAGCGGCTCATCCCAAAGACGATCAGTTGGGAGCACTACGTCGAACTCTTTACCAACCCTCAGCATCCGTACACAATATGGCTTCTGAACAGCATTAAGATAGCCATTGTCACCTCACTTCTCACCGTTGTTCTGTGTGCGTTGGCGGCATACGCCTTCTCCCGCTTCCGGTTCAAGGGGAGGCGCGCTGGTCTCCTTGGCCTCCTCCTCATCCAGATGTTTCCCCAGATGCTGGCCATGGTCGCGATCTACATGCTCTTATTCACATCGGCAAGGTAATCCCTTGGCTCGGGTTAAACACACACCTTGGTCTGATCATGGTCTACCTGGGAGGGGCGATGGGGTTCAATACCTGGTTGATGAAGGGGTACTTCGACACCATCCCCCGCTCGCTTGAGGAGTCGGCGAAAGTCGATGGCGCCTCGCAGTTTCAGGCGTTCACCCGGATCATTCTCCCGCTCGCCAAGCCAATCCTAGCAACCATCTTTGTCCTTTCGTTCATCAGCACCTACTCGGAGTACATCCTGGCACGGGTGCTTCTCTCCGATACTCAGCACTATACCCTCGCCGTAGGGTTGAACCTGTTCATCAGCAATAACTGGGGGAACCGTTGGGGAATCTTTGCCGCTGGCGCGTTGGTCGGAGCGATCCCCTTCCTCATCGTCTTTGCTCTCGCTCAAAACCTGCTCGTTTCTGGTCTCACACGCGGATCGGTGAAGGGATAGAGGAGAAGAATATGACACCAGACTGGGTGTGTGACGCGATCTTCTACCAGATCTTTCCCGACAGGTTCCGTAACGGGGATCCGGGGAACGATCCCTCGCAGGTACAATCCTGGGGAAAGCTTCCTGATCATATTTCCTTCTCCGGCGGCGATCTTCCCGGCATCGTGGAGAAGCTTGACTACCTGCAAAGACTCGGGGTGACCGCCCTCTACCTGACCCCGATCTTCGAGGCCCCGTCGAACCATAAGTATGACACGACGAACTACTTCCGGGTCGATCCGGCTTTCGGGGGAAACGCTGCGCTGGTCGAACTGGTGGAAGCCCTGCACTCTCGCGGGATGCGGATCGTCCTCGATGGGGTCTTCAACCACTGCAGCGAGGAACACCCGTTCTTTCAGGACGTCATTCGGAAAGGAACAAACTCGCCCTATTGGGACTGGTTCACCGTTTCCGGGGATGGCGTCGTCCGCGAGCCGTCGCCGAACTATGCCTGCTGGGCCGGGGTCTCCTCTATGCCTGAGTGGAATCATGATAATCCCAAGACGCGCGATTACCTCCTCTCAGTGGTCCGCCACTGGATCCGCAAATACGGGATCGATGGGTGGCGGCTGGATACGGTGGAGTACCTCCCCCCGGATTTCGTGAAAGACGTTCGCCACGTCGCCAAGGAAGAGAATCCCGACACATATATCCTAGGCGAAGTAATGGGGCTCGCCACCTCGTGGTTCAAGCACAGAGCGCTCGACGGGGTGATGCACTACAAGCTGTGGGAGGCGCTCGTCTCCTTCTTCGCCAAAGAAGACTGGGATGCGGCCCGTTTCGCTGGTTATGTGACGAGTATCTGGCGCAGTTACCCCGATGAGAGGAACTACACCTCCTACACCCTCCTTGGGAGCCACGATAAACCACGTTTTCTCACCCTTGCCGACGGGGATGTGCGCAGACTCATCCTCGCCGCGGCGTTCCTGTTCACCTTCCCCGGAGCCCCGGCGATCTACTACGGGGATGAGATCGGGATGGAGGGAGGAGAGGACCCGGATTGCCGCCGCACCTTCCCCTGGGAGGAAGGAACGTGGAATAAAGAGGTGCTCGAGACCTTTCGCCGGCTTATCCATCTCCGAGCGCAGGAGGTCTGCCTCCGTCGTGGAGCGATCGAGTTTGTCCATCCTCACGACCGGCTGAACGTCGCAGACAAGCTGCGACGTCACCTCGTCTTTTGCCGGAAGACGGAAGAGGAGGAGATCGTGGTCGCGATGAACGCCGACGAGACCGATCATCGAGTAGCCCTACCCTCCCCCGACCAGTGGGTCGATCTTCTGTCGCAGGAGAGGGTCACAGCCTCCATTGACCTCTCTCCGATGGGTTTTCGGATCCTGAAGCGTCTTGGCTCGGTGTAACCTCGCGTGCGCGGGGTCAGTCTGTTCTCTGGAGGAGTTTCGCCGCGTTTTTGTAGGCTATCTGCTCGATCTCCCCATCGCTGAAGCGCATCTGGTCGAGTACCTCGAAATAGCGTTCATAGGGGAAGATCGGGTAATCGGTCCCGAAGAGGACCCGGTTCAGACCGATCTTGCGCAGCAGCCGCTCGGCGAACCCCACCCCGTAGAGATCGCAGATATCGAGAAGCGTCCCGGAAAGATCGATGTATCCCCCGCCGACGATCGTCTCTAGGAACCGTACTCCACCCATGTGGGCGACGATGAACGGCGGCCGCTCGTCCGGGTCGAGGCCGACAGCCCAGATCAGCCGAAAGATCCGCTCCGGAGCGGAGAGATTGAACATGGGATCGGAAGCCGAGGGGTAGGAGTGGATCACGATCGGGATCTTGAGCTCTCCGGCCTTCTTGACGATGGGAAAGAGCCGGGGATCGTCGGCTGCGATCTTGAGGTTCGTGGGATGAATCTTAAGGCCCTGCAAGCCGAGTTCCTTAATCGCCCGCTCGAGCTCCGTCGCCACTCGCCAGGAACCGCCATAGATATCTCCTAAAGCGCAGTCGGCGAAGGCGATAAACCGCCCCTCTGATTCTTTCATCAGCGCGGCCTGGCGATCGTTATTCGCCTTCAACCAGTCCTGGCGCTCATCTCCTGTGAGGGGAAAGTACTCCGAATAGTTGATGGGAAGCACCACCGCCCGCTCCACATTGTTCGCGTCCATCGCTTCGAGCATCATCTCCGGCGTATTGAGCTTGAGGTCCGTATCCTCCGCTCGTGGAGAACCACATGGGCGTGGAAATCGATCTTTGGCACCTCGTGCCAACGTGATACAGCCATCACAGCCTCCTTGCCAAGCGCTTCCACTCTTCGATGTATCCAAGTTTACGGTAAAGATTAAGGCGTTCTCATTGCCGGTTGCCACGGTCAGTCCGATGTAGTGCAGGCCCTTCTCCTTCGCGTACTCGTGCGCCTTCTGCATGAGCATCGTCCCGATCCCCTGACCCCGACATTCCGGCTTGACCACGATATCGAGGATATAGGCCTGCCGCTCGCCGGTGAGATCATCTTTGGCGCCCGTTGAAACAAGCACATGACCGACCGGCTTTTCATCCTTGTCAAGAGCGACGAACGCCGCTGCCTCAATCTGGGGAGGGAAAACAGCTAGGCCCTGCGAAGCAATGCCCGAGTAGAGTCTGCGCATATTCTCTTCTGCTTTTTCCTCCTCCCGGATCGGCGAGACGCTCACTCGATGCACCATCGAATCCAGCGCAATCTCCCGGATAGCAGCGAAATCCTCTTTTCTTGCCTCCCTGATCGTAATCTTCGACTGGGTCATCTTCGATGCCTCCGATATTCCAAATCCCCGCCATTCTATGAGCGGCTCCACCCTGGTTCAAAACCAACTGGCTTGCTTTTTCTCGGTCGATCCTCAAAAATGGCAAATCTAGCACTCTCTCTTAAAATCTAAGGGGTAAAGGACAGTAAATGAGATCGGGCACCACTTTGGCCTGACAGACGAGAACACAGAACACCCTCAGCGCAAGAGTAATAAGTTATGAGAAGAGGGAGACTTCCCTCTTCGAAAACGAATGATGCATATTGCCAAGATATTGTCATCAATAGCCTTGACGTTTATGCCGCCTTATGTATAATATGATTCAGGGCGACAATATGATTCAAGTCGAAGAGATATTAGGAAAAGAGGAAGGGCAAACCCTAGAGTTCAAGGGCAAGATACCCCGGCCAATGCAATTGGCGTCTGCTATCTGCGCCTTTGCAAACGCTGACGGTGGCGTCATCATCATTGGCGTTAACGACGAAGGAGAAGTCCTGGGGTTAGAGGAAAAGAGCCATGACTTTGAGCGAGTGATAGAAAGGGTTCGAGATCTTTGCTTCCCACCTATCCCGATAAAGGCTCAACGGTTCTCTTACAGGGACAAAGAGATTGGCGTTATTGTGGTTCCCCGATCGTCTTTTGTGCACTCCACGCGTGATGGCCAATACTTGATACGAGTAGGGAGCAACAACCGTCCTTTGGTGCCAAGCGAGATTATCCATCTGCTCCAAAGTCGCTACAGAATTCCTTTCGATGAAGAACCAGTGAGAGCAGCCAGCTTGGAGGACTTGCAACTGGATAAAATTCGAACTCTATGGCGTGATGCACAGGTGACAGGCCCTCAAGAGATTGAATCTCTTTTGCTGTCGGCCAAAATTGCGGTCGAAACACAGGGGGAGGTTAAGCCCACGCTAGCCGGTATCTTAGTCTTCGGTAAAGACCCACAGCGATACGTCCCTCAAAGCAGGATTCAAATCATCAAGTTTGGTGCCTCAAGTGAGATCATCAACACGGCTGAATTTTTGGGGACCCTCCCTGAGCAGGCCGATCAGGCCTTTAGCTCCATTGAAGCGTCAACCGATGTTATAGTCAGGATCAAGGGATTCAAGCGCGAGGATCTCCCCCGGTTTCCTCTGCTCGCCATGCGGGAGTTTGTGGTGAATGCTTGATTCATCGAGATTATGGCTATAGCGGTTCAGGCATTCGGGTTCTTCTCTACCCTGACCGTTTTGAAGTGCACAGTCCTGGCGGGTTGCCTGTTCCTCTGGATCGCGGTAAATTACTAACTTACAGTTATTGTCGAAATCCAATCATTATGGACTTGATGTACCGTTTGGGATACGCGGAGAGATTCGGGATTGGTTTAATGCGAACTCTGCAGTTGGCAAAGGAACAGGGTTATCCTGAACCAACCTTCAGTTCTACGGCAACATGGTTTACCGCCACCTGCTTCCCGCTACCCGCTTTTGAGCTGGACGAGCGGCTTCTCTCCCAATTAAGCGAGCGGCAGCGCCTTGCCTTGGAACATGTAAAAGAACATGGCAGGATCACCAATCGTGTCTATCAAGATCTTGCAAATGTGTCTCGACTGACTGCAGCTAGAGAACTTAAGGATTTAGTAGAGAAGGGGATTTTGATAATGCGAGGGAAAGGGAAGGGAACGTATTACACTTTAAAGGACTGACGATGCCCAAGTTGTTGACAGCGGAAGATCTCAAGACACTTTCCAAAGGGAAAGTAGAACCACATTTAATGAGCTTTAAGCAGGAGCTTTCGCTTGGGACGGAGGGACAAAAGAAGGATTTCGCCTGGCATCTGGCGGGATTAGCTAATGCCGCAAATTACTTTAACAAACCGGCCTATCTCATCATCGGAATTCTCGACCCTGAAGCCAAAGGCAAAGAGCGCATCATAGGCGTGATCGAGCCCAACTCCCTGCTCGAGAGAATCAGCCAAGTCAATCAATCTCGCATCCGTGATCCAGTCCCCTTTATTCATGATGCACCGCTTGTCGATGGTAAGACCGTCCTGGTGTTGACGATTGAGCCGACCTTCAATGAAGCCCATCGGGTCCGACATCGAAAGGAAGCCCCCATCTGGAGAGGGAACGTCGTCGCCGAAGCTGCAGAGGTTGAGATTACCCGTCTAAGAGAGATCAGCGAACGCATTCCCGAAGTGGATAAGCTCTCTCGCCACGCTTCCATTCAAGATTTCGATCAAGATCAGGTGATGTCATATCTCGAGCAAACAGGACGCGGCGGCCTACCCTTTTCCGAGGAGACATTACTGAGAGTTGGACTGATGCGGGAAGATCGGCTAGCAGGAGGATACTATCCAACTCTGGCCGCACTGTTGATGTTCGGAAAATCCCCACAGGAGATACCCGGTCTGGAGTTCACCACAGTGAGCTTAGCCTGTTGCGAGGGTACACGAGTGGAGCGGTTGATGAACCCAAGAGTTCTCAAAGGTAGCATTGTCAAAATCCTGGATCAGACGGAAGATTACGCTTCAGAAAACTATGCGAACTTCCTCCCACTCTATGCTAGCCAGCGGATGAAGGAGAGTTTTCTAGAGGCTTTAAGAGAGGCGGTCACAAACGCCCTGATCCATCGCAGCTATCAGATGATAGATCGAGAGGTTATCGTGCGATTCTATCCAAATGAAGTTCTCATCGAAAGTCCTGGTAACCTTCCGCCCCCATTGACCGAAGCCACTTTGGAAACTACACCAAACCCACCTCGGAGAAATCTACCTCTGGTAAACTTCATGTTCGACTTGGACCTGATGGAGCGACTTGCCACAGGGATCCATCGCATGAGGGAAGCAATGGCTCGCTATGGCAGCCTGAAGGGGATCAAACTTCAAGATGACCAGCAGAGCCTGAGCTTCAAAGTCACCCTCTTTACGACACATGAGCTCAGTGAACGACTCAACGAGCGTCAGGCTGAAGCCCTGGGGTATATGAGGCTCCATGGCCCATTGACTGTAAAGGAATATCTTGAGAAGTTCGGATGTGGAGAGAAGCTAGCCAGGCGAGAACTTCAGGAGTTAGTCCAGCTAAAGCTAGTAATTGCTGAACAGGTAGGAAGGGCTAGAGTTTATGAAATTACTGATTTCTAAATTACTGAGGTCCGCTAGAATGAGAAAGTTAAGGCTTGTCCCAGTAACGTTTCCAAGCTTTTTGCCTCTACCTCTTCCAAAACCGTTGAATAGACTCAGTTAAACCAAGAGAGAATAATCAGTTTAGTAAACCTTCCATCGTAGAATGGAAGATTGGAGGATAAAACGTTGTCCCTGGGACAAGAGAGAGGCTCGTTAGATACTGGCTTAAAGGTTGGCACTAAGGTTCGCGTCTACGGTGATATCGGCGAGGTTCAAAAAGTCGAGCACTTAGGGAATGGTAGGTACAGATACAACATTCTGTTTGAGCAAGGCGCCAGGTTACAAGCTTATACCTCTCCGCCCACTACGATTGAGCCGATAAGAGGGCCAATTGAACAAGCGATTTCCGGGAAGCTGTCTACGGAGATCGGGTTCGACCTCTTGAGCGAGGCCCTACGACTCTCCACAGTCTACGAGTACGACCGGATGGTCAGTCTTTCCAGCTCTAGGATTAACCTAGAGCCTTACCAAGTCTTCGCGGTACATCAAGTACTCAACGCTTTTCCGCATCGTTGCTTGATTGCCGATGATACCGGATTAGGGAAGACTATTGAAACAGGGATGATCTTGGAGGAGTTGGTAGCGAGAGGGCGGGCCGAGAGAGTGCTCATCGTGGCACCAGCTTCTATTTGCCCTCAGTGGAAGGATGAGCTCAAGAGAGCATTCAATCGGGATTATGTCGTCTACGATGGTCCTTACCTCCGCCAATTGATGGAGAAGCTTCCTCCGGAGCAGAACCCCTGGGAGCGTGAGCCGCGGATCATTACCTCTCTAGATCTAGCCAAACGCGACGAGTTCCGCGCCGAACTCGAACGGACTACCTGGGATGTAGTATCTTCGATGAAGCCCATAAGCTATCTGCTCGTCAGTATGGCACTCGTGTCGAGGAGACCCTACGTTACAAGCTTGCCAAGACTTTAGCGGAGAGAACTGATTCATTGCTCCTTCTTTCGGCAACCCCACATAACGGCGATCGGTATGCTTTCCATGCTCTTCTCAAATTGGTAGATGAATATGCCTTCCCCTTACCGGAGTCTCTAAACACCGGAAACATTGCTCGGGTTACGATCAGACGGACGAAGAAAGAGATCCTCGATGAGCAGGGAAGGCCGGTCTTTGTCCAGCGAGAGGTGGTAACAAGGCCAGTTACTTTCAGCTCGGCGGAGGAGGATCTCTACCGAGCAGTAACCGACTACGTTGCCAAGGGCTATAACTTCGCCAAGGAACAACAGAACCGGGCAGTGGGCTTTTTGATGGTCCTCTTCCAAAAGCGGATGGTTTCCTCTATCGAGCGATCAAGTGCTCTTTAAAGCGACGCTGGCAAGCGCTGGAGACACAGAGAGCTGAGAGCCATGAGGCCATTGTTGTTGAGCTTTCTCAAGAGGAGCGGAAAACGCTTGAGGATTATTTAGAAGATCCAGATAGCCTCTCCGAGGCGGAGCGGGAACACCTGGAACACCGCTTGGAGACTTTACCGGCTTCCGAGCGGCTTGATCAGGAAATTGCTGAAGTTAAACGACTCTACGACATGGTTGAAGGAGTAACAGTGGATTCCAAGGCCACGGAATTAATGCACTTCCTTGAAGGCCTACTGAAAGATCTGCAAGAAAAGGTGATTATTTTCACCGAGTATCGTGATACACTGGATTATTTAGAAAAGTTGATCAAAGAACATGGCTGGAAATACGCCGTAATCCACGGTGGGATGAGGATGCCCGCGCGGCGGGAGAGTCAACGCCGCTTCGAGGAATCAGATACCCGGATTCTTCTTGCCACCGATGCTGCCGGTGAAGGCCTAAACCTCCATTGGAGCTGCCATCTGATGATCAACTACGAATTGCCCTGGAACCCTAATCGGATCGAGCAGCGAATCGGCCGCCTCCATCGCTACGGCCAAAAGAGGGATGTTAAGGTTTATAACCTGTTTGTGACGAACAGCCGCGAAGATCAGATCCTGCAACGCCTCTTAGAGCGCTTGAAACAGATCGAGACTGATCTACCGGTGACCTTTATAATGTACTCGGAACGTTGCTCCAGGATGTCGACCTCAAGGACTTGATCATGCAAGCATTGGCTGAAAACCAGTTACCTGAGGTCACTGCTGAACAGGCTGCCCGCGCGGCCGAGGAACGGGCAAAGATGCTCCAGCACGTCGAGCAGGATCTTCTGATGGACGTGCGGCGTTACGACCATGAGAATGCGTTGAAGCTCTTCCGGGATGTGCGAAAAGCCTCTGCCACAACTGCCGATCTGAAACAGTTCGCTGAAGCCTTCCTTCTTGCACATGGTGCTAAAATCAAACCGACCGGGAAGGCGAACATCTTTAAGCTTGCAGACGTTCCTCCCGCGGTTCAGCGGGAGGGGGTTTATTCAAGCTATAAGTGCGTGACTTTCGACAAAGACGTAGCCAAGCAGACTCGGCCCGAAGAGGTTGATTTCATCGCTTTCGGCCATCCACTCTTCGACGCGATCATCGAAGATTGCAAGTCATATGAGCATGATGGAGTAGCCACAGTCAAGCTCATTCCTAATGAGCACTGGGCAGGGAAGCAAGGGATCCTGTTCAACTTCCTCCTTCAATTTACCGATGGAACTAACCAGACGGTGAGAGAGGAATTTCACCCCATCTTCCTCGATGAAGCGGGGCAAGCTTTGCCGGAGCTATTGGCGCCATTCCTAAGTTGCAAAGTTCCTCATTGGAACCTCCGAATATACCTTCTGAAACACAAGGCTTGTCTGCCTGGGTCCAAGAGCTTTATAACCGAGCGTTGGAATTGGCACGAAAAGCTGCATCCGAGCTTGAAGATCAGGTACAAGAGGAACGGTCGCGGCTCGTCCGTCTGATGCGTGATGATCTCGAGCGCTACTCCACCATCAAGGAGACGCGTCTGCGGGAGAGGGTGACCAAGACCCGAGAACGGATCAGTGAAATCCAGGAGCAGGTTGACTCTCTCATCAGCGAGGAAGAACGTCGTCGTCAAGAAGGAACGCTGCGATTGCGGCAGTATGACCTCCAACAGGCCGAGCGGGAGCTCACAGCGCTGCAACAGAGGGTAAGGCGTCGGCGGGAGGAGTTGGGTAATATGGAGATCGTGGTCGATGAGGAACCAAAGCTGTTAAACTTGGCCTTGGTGAAGTTCGTTGCGTCGAAAAACCGAGGAAGGTAAATGAGCCCAAAGACGGAAACTACATTTCCTAAGGAACTCCCGCTCGCGGTCAATAACTCCTCGCTATTCACCGACTATTATTTGACCGAGCTGGTTAAAGACGACCTTTTCTTCCAGGGACCCAAAGGGCAAGCCAAAGAGGCCTGGGGCGTGATCAAATCGCAATATGAAAAAGTAAAAGATCTGCTCCCCACAGCCAACGAAGCGGAGACAGAGCGCCGCTTTATCCGTCCCGTGCTCGACATCCTTGGGTATGAAGACCTTTACAGCATCCAGCCTGCAGTACCCTCTCCCGAGGGTGTGCGTCGTCCCGATTTCGCTTTCTTCGCTTCCAAACAGGACCTGGAGGAGGCCGAAAAGCATCTGAAGGGGAAACAAGAATACTTCGCCAAGGCCGTGGCCGTCGGGGATGCCAAGCAGTGGGAGCGCTCTCTCGACAAGAAGATCAAGGGTCCAGGGGATCCATTCACCAACCAGAACCCCAACTACCAGATCGACTTTTACCTGCGGATGACTGACAAAACTTGGGGGATTGTGACGAACGGCCATTATTGGCGGCTTTACCACCGCGATACCAGCTACCGCTTAAATGTTTTCTACGAGATCGACCTTCTGGCCATGCTGAAGGAGTATGACGATAGCTTCCTGTATTTCTACGCCTTTTTCTGCAGAGACGCCCTCACCACCGGCTTTCTCGATCGCGCCTACCATGAAAGCAAGCAGTACGTCACCAAGCTCGGCGATGAACTAAAAGAGAACGTCTATGAGGCATTGCGCCTCTTGGCTGAAGGCTTTCTCAAATTTCCCGAAAATGGGCTCTCCGAACCTAATTTAGAGAAGGTCCGTGCAAACACCTTTGTCTTGATCTATCGGGTCCTCTTCCTCTTTTACGCTGAGGACCGAGGGCTATTACCCTTGGAAAACCCGAACTATCGCTCCTACAGCCTCCGTGAGTTGGCGCGGGAAGTCGCCGAGCGGCTTGACCACGGCCATGCGTTCAGCCCCGCAGCCCGCGGCTATTGGGCCAAGCTGCAAGATCTCTTTCACATCGTGAATGAGGGCGACGAGCTCCTGGGCGTTCCGCCCTATAACGGTGGGTTGTTTGATGATCGCAAGCATCCCTTTTTAGCTCGATACAAAGTAGGGGATCTCTATCTGGCAAAGGCCATCGACCAACTCGCCCGCGCTGAGGCCTCAGGCCGGACCGGCCGTGGACCGGTGAGCTACCGCGATTTGGATATTCGACACATCGGAGCGATCTACGAGGGGCTCCTCGAGCACCACCTGCGGGTTGCCGACCAAGAGATCGCAGTAATCAAGGAGAAGGGACGGGAGAAGTTCATCCCTATTGCCGAACTAAACGGTCGCAAGCCCCTTAAAACTTATCAGGCTGGTGGGGTCTATCTGGAGACCGACAAAGGTGAGCGGAAAGCAACAGGAAGCTACTACACGCCTCACTACATCGTTCAGTATATCGTAAATAACACCCTTGGGCCGCTGATCGAGGAAAAACGAGAAGAAATCCAGAGGGCCAAGCAGGAGCTGGAGGAGAAGGTCAAGCAAAGCCGCGGCTATAATCGTGAAGCCTATGAAAAGCAACTTCACGCGATTGGCAGTCGCTTGATCGACGAGATTCGTTCAATCAAAGTTTTGGACCCCGCGATGGGCTCCGGCCACTTCCTGGTAGAGGCAACCGACTTTCTCGCTAGAGAACTGATCCGGGCGCTGGGTGAGTCTCCCGATGAGGTCGAGGAGGACGAGTCTCGCTGGGCACGCCGCGAAGTGGTCGAACGTTGCATCTTCGGCGTAGATTTAAATCCCTTGGCAGTAGAGTTAGCCAAGCTCAGCTTGTGCTCTACACCGTAGCTAAGGATCGTCCGCTCTCCTTTCTCAACCACCATCTGCGCATCGGAAACTCTCTGATCGGCGCATGGATGAAAGACCTCGGTGCGTTGCCAGACCTGAAGAAGCGAAAGAAGGTAAAGACACCCGGGGGAATTAGTTTCTTCGAAAGCGAGCTGAAGAAGAAACTTCCGGTTGTGGTCGGGCAAGTGGTGAAGCTATTGCAAACCCCCTCGGATAAGGTCGAACAGATCCGGGAGAAGGAGCGGATTTACGAAAAGATCCGGGAGGTATTGTGCCCGTTCAAGGAAGCCGCCAACGTTTGGACCTCGGTCTACTTCGGAAATGAGGTTAAAGCCGGAGACTATGAAGGGAAGCTACTCCTGAAGTTGAGCGGTACACCTACTGTTTGGGAGAGCGAGGTCCGCTCCCAGCCCTGGTTTGTCAAAGCGCAGGAGATTGCCAGAGAAAAACACTTCTTCCATTGGGAGCTCGAGTTCCCCGAGGTCTTCTACCGTGAGACTGGCCAGCGAAAGGAGAATCCGGGTTTTGATGCGGTGATCGGGAATCCGCCGTACGGAGTCTTCGTACGACGTGCGAAGGGAAGACAAGCGGATTTCTTGATTTATCAAGAAGTGGAACCCAAAGAATTCCAGTACCTCTGCGAGCGATTCACACATTCAGCGGAGTACGCGCCAAACACATTTGCCCTTTTCTCAGAGTTGAACTTTACATTGCTACGAGACAGTGGTTATCACGGTTTTATCTACCCATCGACCATTACGTATAACCATTACTTCCGGAAACTCAGAACTTTCATAACAACAGAATCTCGGCTGACTTCTATCGTTGAGATATCGCGTGTTTTCACCCAGGTCGAGACAGGGGGAAACGCCATTGTAACCTGGCAAAAGGGGGCACAATCATCACAATCCGTTCGGGTTGGGAGAGTACATACCCCTAAAGAGCTTCACCGTGCAACCTTCAACACAGTTATTCAGTCAGCGTTTCTTGCTTCGGGCGAGACGAAATGGATAGCAACTCCCGAGGTTCTCTCAATCACCCAGAAACTCACGCAAGATTCAGTCCTTCTAAAATACATGGGGCAGCTCTATCAAGGAGTGTGCACCGGCCACAACAAGCGTTGGTTAACCATGAGTAAAACAAGCAAACTAGCAAGAGCGGTTCTAAGGGGCAGAGACATCTCGCGTTACACAACTACCTGGAACGGGGTATATCTCCTCTTCGACAAGGACAAAATGTGGAGTAATACAAATGAGGACCTACTCCAGTCAAAGCCGAAGCTCCTCTTTCGGCAAACATCCGACTCTCTGGTTGTGTCCATGGATAGTGAAAGTCGCTTTCTTATCGACTCTCTTTACATGTTAAGGCCAATCAATCCAGGTAGCACGATGTATCTTCTGTCAGTCCTAAACTCGCGGCTTCTCAACTTCTACTACCAGATTGAGTGCCCAGAAGAAAGGCGGACGTTTGCGCAGGTGAAGATTACCAATCTTGAAACGCTCCCCATCCGCCGCATCGCGTTCACCACTCCGAAGGACGAGCGGGAGCAGCTGGTGACGGATGGGGAAAGGCTGTATTTCGAGGCGTTGGCGCGGATCGGCTTGAAAAGTGAAAATGGTGGATGAGCTTCTTCCCTACAAAACTGCAGGGAGGGCGAAGGAGGTGATATCGTGAAATACACCGTCATCCTGGAGAAAGGACAAGACTCCGGGTATGTCGCCTACGTCCCGGCACTTCGGGGTGCGTATCTCAAGGAAAGACACGCGAAGAAGCCTGAGAAATATCAAAGAGGCTATGCAACTCTACATAGCGGCGCTGCTGGAAGATGGCCTGCCTGTGCCTACAGAGGTGGGCAAAGAATCTGTGGAACTAGCCGTGGAGATCAAGTAATGCCCAAGTTGCCGCGGGGACTGTCCGGGAGAGAAGTGCGGCAGGCCTTGGAGAAGGCGGGGTTCTACTTGAAACGTCAGAAAGGGAGCCACATGATCATGCGCCGGGATGAGCCGTTCGCTCAGGTGGTTGTCCCCGATCACAAAGGCATAGATCCTGAAACCCTGTCTCATATATTGAACGACGCTGACATCTCCGTCGAAGAATTTATTCGTCTACTCTGAATTCATACGGAATGCAGCTGTACTTCGAGGCGTTGGAGAGGCTAGGCTTGGAGGTGAAAAAGTGAAGTACCGAATCATCATCGAACAGGATGAAGACGGGATGTATATCGCCGAGTGTCCAACTCTGCCTGGATGCATCTCCCAAGGTAAAACTCGAAGAAGCCTTGGTGGATATTAAAGACGCCGTTAAAAAGCTACTTGAAAAGCTTGCAAAAGCAAATAAGCCAATCCTATCCTCCATTTCTCAAGACTTGACATTTATATACGGGCTTTTTATAATAATGTTAGACTATACGCACCGTCTTCGCTACGGCGAGGGCGGAGAATATACGCAGGAGGGTTGGCTAAAAGTCAACCCTCCTTTTCTTCGTCAGAGGAGGCGGAATGAAGCGAGTAGCCATCTTTATCGATGGGAGCAATCTGTATTATAGTCTCAAGCACCTGTTTGGTCACGCACAACTGGATTTTCGTAAGTTTGTAGCGAAACTTTCCGAAGGCTATGAGCTTTACCGAACGTATTACTACAATGCTTCCCTTGATCAATCAACAAACCCTGAGACTTACCGAAAGCAGCAATCCTTTTTCAACCATCTTCGTGAACTTCCGTACTTTGAGATTAGACTAGGTGTGCTTAAACAGCGCGAACACGGAATGGAAGAGAAAGGCGTTGACGTTATGATCGCGGTGGACATGCTTAGCATGGCTTACAAGAATCAGTACGACGTTGCATCTTGGTAAGCGGCGATGGGGATTATGCGAAGCTTGCCAAAGCGGTAAAGGATGCTGGGAAGCATATTATCAATGCTTACTTCGATGCTAGCCGTAGCGATGCTCTTCGGTACGCGTGTGACGACAGTATTCGTCTCGACCGAGCTTTCTTCGCGGACCTCCTCCTGGAAAGCGGTCCTGGGACAGGCTGATTGAGGGGCAAGATGACGGAGCGAAAACAGCGGAGCGAAGTCGAACAAGAGTTTGAGAAACTGCTGGCCTTCGTCGATGCCCGGCTGGAGAAGGTGCACACGCCGGATCCCGAGTTGGTTAAGAAGCATAACGTTGATCCCCTGAACAAAGACTGGCAGATCCCAGAAGACGCGCCTTGGGAGCAGTCCGATGTCGTCCACGATATCCTCGCGTTCCTCGCCGAACGGATGATCGAGCTGAACAGGGAAAAGCAGGCCAAGATCAGGGAATTCCTGGAATGGCTTGAGGTGGAGCTGAAAGTTAAACCGGATAAGAAAGGGAACACTGGAATCGATGCCCTGACCGGCAAAACGAAGCTCAGAAACTACCTCGGCGACTACCAGAAGGGCGAAGAAGCGCTCTCCTTCGATGAATTCTGGGCAATCCTGCGCAAGAACAAGAACCGCATCGAGAGAAACCTCTCTCCGTCTTTTATGCAGGAGGTGAAGCGGGCCTACGAAGAGAGCCTATCCGGTCTTCTTCCCATCAAGGAGCGCCTTCGCCTCACCGATGGCCTCATCGATCAGATCGTCTATCGCCTCTACGGGCTCACGGAAGAAGAGGTAAGGATCGTGGAAGAGCGGGGATAAGTGCCGGCACGTGGAAGACGCTGTCTGTATAATTTAGTTGTACAATTGACCATGATTATTGTACAGTTGTGCGGAGGTTGCGATGCTAAAACAGTTATTCGGTTCAGAGGCTCGGGTAAGGATACTGAGTCTATTCATGTTGAATCCTGCCTCCGAGTTCTATCTCCGGGAGATCGCCCGTAGGCTCGATCTACCACCGCACGCTGTAACACAAGAAACTAAGCGCCTCACGGAAATTGGCCTTCTCAAACGAGAGCGCCGCGGAAACAACGTCTATTTCCGCGTCAATCGCGACTTCCCGATCTTCCCCGAACTTAAAGCGATCATTCTGAGAACGGTCGGACTCGGCGACCGGCTTAGGGAGGCATTGGCCAAGCAAGGTAATATCGACGTGGCCTTTATTTACGGCTCATACGCGAAAGGTACCGAAAACTTGGAAAGCGATGTAGACGTTTTCATTATCGGGGACGTACCTCCGCGAGATTTGACTTCTATCCTCGCACAGCTCGAAGAAGAAATAGGAAGGGAGTTGAATGCTACCGTATTTACACGCGAGGAAATAAACCGTCGGATGAATAACGGCGATCACTTCGTCTCATCTGTTATGGCTGACCGAAAGATCTTCCTAATCGGGAATGAGGAGGTGCTTAGATCTATTGCTGAAGGATGACGATCTCCATCACGAGCCCACCTCGCGGGAGGAAATCACGAATCTTCTGCGCTTAGTAGAGCGGGATCTCGCTCAGGCTGAGATCAAAAGCCTTTATCCCGATGGACGTTTTGCCTTTGCCTACAACGCGGCATTACAGCTTGCGACCGCTTTTCTCCGGGTTCAGCACATCCGCATTGGAGCGCACTCCCACCATGCCCGCACCTTTAGGGAATTGAAGCGACTCCTTCCTCCCGAGCAACGTCGATTCGCCTTAGACTTTGATCGGGCCCGACGGAAGCGGAACACATTGATGTACGATCAAGCTGGCGCAATCAGCGATTATGAAGTCCAAGAATTCATAGGTGAGGTCAGAGAGTTTCGCGAGTGGCTTTTCCATGAGCTTAGTACCCAGTTTAGAGAGTACCTACCGGATCAAGGAAGAGGGAGGGATACCCGATGAAAAGCTATCGTAAAGAACTGTGGTTCGAGACGCCGACGAGGCGGGCGTTCATCAACATCACCCCGCAGGTGAAGGAGGCGGTGCGGGAAAGCGGTGTAAAAGAGGGTCTGTGCTTGGTGAATGCGATGCACATCACGGCGAGCGTGTATATCAACGACGACGAGCCCGGTCTACTCGCCGACTACGAGGCTGGCTCGAAGGACTGGCCCCGCATGAACCGATCTCCCGCTACCGCCATAACCGCACCGGGGAGGACAACGGCGACGCGCACCTGAAGCGCCAAATCATGGGCCGTGAGGTGGTGGTGGCGATCACGGACGGAAAGCTCGACTTTGGCCCGTGGGAGCAGATCTTCTACGGCGAGTTCGACGGTCGGCGCAGGAAGCGCGTCCTCGTCAAGATCATCGGGGAATAGCCAGGTTGGTCCCCGTCCCCACACGATCCTCTTCAGGGGGTGATGGAGATCGGGACGAGGATCGCTTCGCCCTCCTTTCCGGTGACCCAGATGTAGTAGGTCCCTGCGGGGAGGGTCACGGTATCGATCGCCAGGCTCTCTCCTCCTTTCGTGGAGTGGGTGGCGAAGGAGAAGTCGGAGGGGAGTGCACCGCCTCCACCGGCGGCAGCGAGGCCCAGCACCGTCACCCGTACCCAGGGGTGCGGGTCATACCCCATCTTTGTCAAGGGGACCTCAACCCGTTCACCGACCGGTGATGCGCCGACCTCGGCTTGGGCGAGGAAGGTCAGATCTTCAAGGTCGGGTGAGTTCGGTTTTCCCGCGGTGGCGGCCATCCGATGGCCGTCTGTATCCAGGCCGTAGATGAGGATCCCCGGATTGGTGTGCCAGTTAGAATCGATGTCCCCGAGGAGCGGATCGCTCCGTTCCATCGTCGCCCTGGTGCGCGCGTCTCCTCCTGGCCACCCGCTGGCCTCTGGGTGCTCGGCGTTGGCTGTATCGACCAGATTCCCCTCAGAATCGAAGAGGAGGATCGCCGCTCCCTCATCGGGAAGGTCAAGGAGGGGGAGTGTCTGCACGTCGTAGATGAGATCGGCTTGGACGTTCCTCACCGTTTCATCGTGCTGTCGTTCCAGAATGTAGTATCCACGCCCCTCCTCACCCTCCTTCCCCGCGACCCACCAGTTCATATCGAAGACGCGCCAGGAGAGATCATCCTCGCGCCCTTTGGTGAAGATGATCTTCGATTCCGTCTTGCGCGGGAGGGAGAGGTCGATCGGAGAGGGACTGATCGTTCCCGAAAGTTCAACGCGTGCCCACAGGCTCTCATCGGGGACGGCCTCTCCCTTGGGATACCAGCAGAGGGTCCACCCGGAGAGGTCGACCGGGATCGTTCCGAGGTTTCTAAGTTCGATCCACTCGTCGCCTGGGTCGGCAGGTGTTCCGGCCCAGGCGACCTCGTTGATGATCACCCTTCCGTCGAGCCGCCCGCTGACTGTCCCCCCTCCACCGGCGGCCCCATTCAACGCGACGCTGACCGTCGTCTCGGTCGCCGTCTGTCCACCCAACGGACCGAGTCCTGAGACCGAGGCTGAATTGGTCAACGGGCCAGGGAGATCGGCTTCGGTCACGGTATAGGTCGCTGTCACGGTGAGCGATTCGCCGGGAGAAAGGACCCGTGTCGGCAGCGGTATCTCACCGACGTGGTCGTCGACGAGGACGAGATCGGTGATCATGACGTCGCCCGTATTGGTGATAGTATAGGTATAGGTGATCACATCGCCTATCGTGGCCTCGGTTATGTCACTTGTCTTCCATAAGGTGAGCGCGTCTTCGGAGGAGAGATCGAAGAGGACGAGCGTATCGCGATCGGTCACTGTTCGTCCGCTCGGATCGATCGCCGTAACGATGACCGTGTTCGTGAGCGGCCCGGGGAGGTCGGCTTCGCGAATCGTTACGGAGAAACTTCCGGAGAGGCGTTCCCACGGGGCGAGGGTGTTGCGGGAGAGGGGGATCATCCCCAACGGGTCGTCCACCAAGGAGAGATCTGTAAGTGTGGTCGCGCCGGTATTGGTTATGGTGTAGACGAAGATGATCGTATCCCCAACGGAGAGGGTGTCGAGGGGGAGATGGGGAAACCGCGCGAATCCTGGGCTTCCAGGACCACTTCGATCGAGGAACGGGCTGTTGTCAACTCCACACGCGCTTCATCGCTTGCTGTCACCACAGTCCCCTCTCCGCTCATTCCGCGCACCGTGACAGTGTTTGTAAGTGGACCAGGAAAGTCGGTCTTGGTTGCCCTGGCCGAAGCCGTCCCGGTCGCGCTCTCCCCCGGAGCGAGAGAGGTCTTGCTCAAGGAGATATCGCCTAGTTTGTCGTCGGTGGCCGTTACGTTAAAAAGCGCCACCCCGCCGGTGTTCGTCACCGTATAGGTATAGGTGATCATCTCCCCAAGGCCGGCGCTCTCCCGATCCGCGTATTTTTCGACTGAGATCGATGCCTCTTCTGGCGGTGAAAGGCCAGGATTGACGGTCACCATTACCTCATCGCTCGCACTCCCCCCATCATTGTCGGTAGCGGTAAACCTGAACCGCAGGGAGATGGGAGAGGATACCGCAGGGGCGGTGAAGGTGGCATGACTAGTGTTCGCACCAGCAAGGGAGACCCCAGGGCCACCTGTCTGCTCCCAGGTGTAACTGACGATCGTCCCGTCGGGGTCGCTTGCACTCCCGGTCAAGACCACCGAATCGCTCGCGTGCACCGTCTGATCCGGGCCGGCGTCGACCGTTGGCAGAACATTGATGTGTTTTACTTGGACACTGATAGTGTCACTTGCACCCGTCCCACAGTCGTCAGTTACAGTCAACCGGAATTGCAGGGTTGTCAAGGAAGAGACGGCCGGGGCGGTGAAGGCCGCTTGACTGGTGTTGGCGCCAGCAAGGGAGACCGCAGGTCCGCCTGTCTGCTCCCAATGGTAGCTGGCGATCGTTCCGTCGGTATCGCTTGCACTCCCGGTCAGGGTAACCTCTTCCCCTCCCAAACGGTTTGGTCCAAACCGGCATCGACCACGGGAGGGCTGTTCACGTTGTTTACACGCACGATGAGGCTATCTGAGGACTGTGCTCCCCAGTCGTCGGTCACGGTAAGGCTAAGCGTGATATCCTCGCCTGAGCAGTTATCGGTCATCGGTGCGGTATAGGTCGGGTGAAGAGCCCCAGGATCGTCGAAACTTCCCCCGCCGCCGTTGTCGCTCCAGGAATAGGCGGCGATCCATCCGTCGGAGTCGTTCGCAAAGGCGTCGGTGAGTGCGATAGCGTCTCCTTCGTTCACCGTCTTGTCACTACCGGCATCGGCCGTGGGAAAAGCGTTCACCCGCAGCCAAAACGAATCGCTCGCCTCGCCCCCCTGGTGGTCGGTCACGGTGAGGGTGATCCTGACAAGTTCGCTCGTCCCCGGTGCGGTATAGGTCGGGTGTGGTGCGTTTTCATCGTCGAAATGACCGCCCTTCCCATCGTCGTCCCAGGCGTAGGCAGCGATCCCGTCTCCTCCATCCCCGGCAGAGGCGTCGGAGAGGCTCACCGCTCCCCCGAGGCCGACCATCTTGTCCGCACCGGCGTCGACCGAGGGAAGGACGTTCGTTGTTGTCGTTGCACTCGCCAGTTGTGTCGTCCCGTCGGTCACGCGAGCCGTGTCGGTCATGGTTCCGGGAGCGGAGTACTCGACACTCGCCTCGATCTCCACAGATACGCTTGAGCCGCCAGCGACTGCCCCAACGGGATCAGACCGGTGGCTGGGTAGGCGAGCCAGCCGCCCCCGTTCAACCTGTACTGCGCGCTCCACTGGTCGAGCCCTGTAGGAAGGGAGTTCTGGTAGGTAAGGCTCACCGAGGAGCCTCCGCTGTTGGTAATCACAGCCGTGTAGGTGAGGAGGCCTCCCCTCTCAACCTCGTCCGGCGAGCCTTGAAGCGTCAAGTTCACCGTCCCTCCCCATACCGACACGGATACCACAATGATGATCAGAAGAACACTAACAGCCACCCGAAGGCGTCCCTTAACACACGCACGACACATGTCATCCCCCTTTCTCTCTTAAAGGAGTGTCGTACAAGAAAGAGCTTCTAACGGTAATGCGCGTTACACCTTAGCGGTGAGTTCGTTCCCCCTTCAGTAGACAAAGGTACCGTTTACGAGACGGGGCATTTGAATGCCCCGTCTCGGGAGAGCGGGGATGAAAGATGCTTGCTGCCGAAGGGAGCACAGTTTGTAGTACAGTGGAGGTATGGCGACAAAGAGAGGGAGTCACTGTGTGTACGACACGAAGGGAGTGAGCGCGCGGGAGATACGGAAGGAGTTTCCTTTCCGAGGGTGAAGAAGGAGTTATGGGGAGGGGAGTTCTGGGAGGACGGGTACTTTGCGCGGACGGTGGGGGACAAAGCGACGGCGGAAGTGAAAAGACAGGGCAAAGAGGCCGGAGCAGTTGCAGTTCTTTTGAAAAGCCCCGTCCCGGAAGGGCGGGGCTTTTCACTAAGGAGGCAAGATGGACAATCGGAAGGTACAGTTGACAGGAGGAGGGACGTACTTCGTTACCCTCCCCAAACAATGGGCGACCCGCTTGGGGATCGAACGCGGCTCCGAGATCTCCCTCGTGGAGAACGTGACCGGGAGTCTCCTCCTCGTCCCGCAGACGCTCGGACAGGAGAATCGCGTCTCCCTCTCGCTTTCAGGTAAGGATCGGCTGTGGATCGAGCGCGCAATCATCTCTTGCTACGTTACCGGATTTGACGTGATCGAGATAAACGGGACACGTATCGCCCCGGAGCAGAGGCGTGCGGTACGTCAGGTCTCTCAATCGCTGGTGGGGCTGGAGATCATGGACGAGTCGCAGGATCGGATCGTCCTTCACTGCCTGGTGAGCATGCGCGACTTCGCCGCCGAAGCGACCCTCAAGCGGATCTTCGCCATCACTCAGGCGATGCTTTGCGACGCAGTCAGCTCGTTCATTAGCCGTGACACCTCCTTGGCCAACGATGTGATCGAGCGGGACACGGAGGCCGACCGGTTGACCCGCGTCATGTCCCGCGAGCTGGGGCTCCTCTTGCGTGACCTCTTGCTGGAGGAGGAGATCGGGATGAGCCGTATCAGCTTCCATGAGTACCATGGGGTCGCCAAGATCCTCGAACGGATCGGGGATCACGCGGTCAAGGTATCGCGAACGGTCCCCTCCCTTACGCAAGCGCTGCCCCAACGAACAACAGAAGGGATCAACGCCCTTGCCGAAGCGGCTGAAACCACGGTTGAAGAGAGTGTCCAGGCGTTCTTAAACACGGATTTGGCACTGGCAAACCAGGTCTTAAGCAAGCGCGATCGCACATCGGAGTGGGAGGAGAAACGGGTGCGTCTCGCCAAGGGCGGAGAGAACGCCCAACCGCTGTCGACCATCTTCGACAGCCTCCTCCGCATCCGCGACTACGCCTTCAACATCGCGGAGACGGCGTTGAATATGGGGATACCTCAGTTGCAGGCACACGGGGACTGAGCGCTTCGAATCGACTTGAGATGCCCTTATGTTAGCCGTCAGGTTTCAGCCGTCAGCCGTCAACTCATCAATACTTCCGACCCCATAATCATTCAACCCCTAATCCCCGCTTTGCTCTAGAACCTAGAACCTCGCACACAGAACTATTCACCATTTACCATTCACCATTCACCATCTAAACGTGCAGTCTTGCGGCGGGGACAGTTGATTTCAAGGATTTTTTGATTGCTACGATGGGGCTGAGAGCTTCCCCTTGAAGAACTTGCGTGCGAGGAGTTTGTGCCAGTCGGTGAACTCTCCCGGCTCGCTGTCCTTGGCGATGTGCATCCGAACCATGTTCAGCTTGGCCGACAGGTTGTCGAAGTAATAGACGGTGATCGCCTCCGCTGTCTTGGGGACGATCGCCGCTCCAAACTCGAGCTCTCCATGGTGGGAGATGATGATGTGCTCCAGCAATCTTGGGAGACGATCGTCCGGCCAGGTGATCCCTCTTGCCGCATCGCGTACCATGTCGCGCCCCAGGAGGAGGTGGCCGATCAGCTGGCCATTGAGACTGTAGTACGGTGCAACCGGGTTTGCCAGTTCCTTGATCTTCCCGATATCGTGCAGGATCGCACCCGCAGTGGCCAGGCTGCGGTCGAGGGTGGGCTGATCCTCGGAGTAACGGAAGACCCCGTTCGCTACCTCCAGGGTGTGTTCCAACAGGCCGCCGAGGTAGGCATGGTGATACTGAGCCGCGGCGGGAAACTCCTTGAACTCCTGCTCGTGGTCGGTGAGGATCCCTAAAGTCAACTGCTGAAGGGGTGCCGGTTCGAGAGTGGCGATCAATCCCTGCAGTTCCTTCCACATCTCGTCGATGTCGTGTTCGCTCGTTGGCACGAGGAGGCCGGGATCGAACTCCGGGACTTTTCCGGCTTCGCGCTCATAGGTCTCCAACCGGCGGATCGACTCGACGATGATCTGAAGCGCATGACGATAGGTCTCGGTCCGCCCTTCGACGAAGACAAAATCACCTTCCTCGAACTCAGAGGCGTAACGCTGAGTCGCCTCCGCCCAAGCACGAGCAGGGACCGTCCCCGAGCGATCGGCAAGGACGATCTCCAAGTACGGATCTCCTGTGCGGGTGGCCCGCTGCGTCTTCTGTTTGACCAGGAAACACTGTGAGATACGCTGGCCAGCGCGCATGTTCTGAATAAGGATGTGCATCAACGGATAAGGAACCTCTCCCTGCAAGTACTGGGCGAACTTCTCCGCGGCCATCGCTCCCCCTTCCACGATCGTGCGAGCCCCTTAGGCGCAAGAGGGATGCCTAGGACCTCAAGCGGTATTCTCAAATTGTGCTCGCCCGGTCTACGGAGCCGATGTTCGCCGGTCATACCACCCTTATCTTCCGAACAAGAAAAGGGGGACAGTTCGTTTCCACTCGCGCACAACGGCCCCAACCATTAGCGATTACTTCACCTTCGGACTGACAGTCTGCTTCGGCCGGTTGACGAGGGGGAAGTTATCCTGATCGCCGTCGCTGCGGATGACGTAGGGGGAATCCCAGACTCCATCCTCATCGGCATCGATCGCACGGTAGTCGAACCAATAGTTCCCCTCGCCGTTCTCGTCCCACCGGTTCACATCCACGCTGTGCGCGTTGTGAAGGTTGTCGAGAAACGCGTTGTGATAGACGAGGTTCCCCTCAGATCCCAGATCGAGATAGATACCCATGTGACTCGCACGGAAGACGTTCCCGATGATCTCGTTGTCGTTTGAGGCATCGAGCCAGATCGCTGTATCGTTCTTCTCGAGCGTATTCTGCAGCATCTGGTTGTCGTGTGAGAAGTAGAAGTGAATCCCGTCGGTGTTACTCGCAAGCGTGCATCGGCTGATACGGTTGAACCGGGAGAAGCTGAGCGTGATCCCTATCCAGTTTCCGACGAGGGTGCAGTCCTCAATGTAGGCGTTCCTCACGTAACTCAGCGAGATGGCCGCCTTGGCGGCCCCGCTGATCTCCACGTTGCGGATGATAAAGGCGCGATCCGTTCGATGGATACGGATCCCATAGTCGCTGTACCCCGCATCGATCTTCCATCCCTCGATGATATACGGGTCATCGACCGTTCCTGCCCCCGACGTCACGCCGTTCTCTGCGGTGAACTCGTAGTTATTCGTGATAACGATCGGACGTCGCTCGATCGTATCCCCATTCGAAGTGACGGCAACAGTTCCGATCAAGAGAAGCAACACGACAGCACCACTTATGAGTGCACCTCTGCGCATTCCTCATCACCCCTTTATTCAGTCAATCGCGAAGCAGATAATCCATCATACCAATTTCCGGGACGGATGTGAAGGGGACAGGGTCCTCTCTTTACCCTGACGTTGTCAGCTTTCAGCTATATTTCCAAGTTATACACTCAAGACGATAAGGAACCGAGGAATCCGTCTACCAGTCTCTTCGCCGGAAGATGCGCAGGAGGACCACCGGGACGCCGCGCCGTTTGAAGGGGAAGACAAGGAGGGCGCCGGCGATGAACCCACCGATGTGGGCGAACCAAGCGACCCCAGATGTACTCCCGAGCGAGCTCGCGCCACTTATAACTTGGAGGATGAACCAGAACCCGAGCAGGACAACGGCCGGGATTGAGACGAGGCGGATGAAGAAGAAGATCGGGATCAGGGTGAGCACGCGCGCGTACGGGAAGAGCATGAAGTAGGCGGCGAGGACCCCAGCGATCGCCCCAGAGGCACCGATCTGTGGAACCGCACTGTGGGGTGAGACGGCCATCTGAGCGAAGGCGGCGGCCATCCCGCACAGGAGGTAGAAGGCGAGGAACTTTCCATGACCCATCGCGTCCTCCACGTTATCCCCGAAGATCCAGAGGTAGAGCATATTCCCAAGGAGGTGCACCAGCCCACCGTGAAGGAACATCGAGGTAAAGAGGGTGATCCAAATCGGCAGAGAGATCGTCGGGGGGAGGTCGACCCCAGAGAGGAACTCTCCTGGGACCAGTCCGTAGGCGAAGGTGAACGCATCGCGCGGAGAGAGACGGACTCGGTAGACAGGCCGCGGCATGTCGGCGAAGTTCATCCCGTGCGCCTGCCAGGCCGTTACGTCGAGCAGTTGCGTCTCTTGGGTGCTCTGGGTTAGCTGGTAGGAGAAGACTATCAGATTGAGGATAATCAACGCAACGGTGACCGCCGGGAAGGTCCTACTCTGCCGATAATCGCGTAACGGAATCATAGAATGATGATACCATTTGCACCCCCGTTCCGACAAGCGATTGACCCGGAGGGCCCCAGCGGTATAATTGAAAGACGTAGATCTTAAGGAGGGTATATGGAACTTCTGAAACGTTTGAGTGAGGCCGCGGGGATCCCCGGGCATGAAGCGGCGATTCGAGAGATCATCAAGGAGGAGCTCCACAACCGCGTCGATACGATCGAGAGCGACCCGTTAGGAACCTGGTAGCGCACCGGAAGGGAGAGGGGCCAGTGGTGATGGTCGCAGCTCACATGGACGAGATCGGGTTTCATCGTCAGCTTCATCGATAAGGAGACAGGTTCTTACGCCTCCATCCCCTCGGTGGATTCGATCCGAAGACCCTCATCGCCCATCGGGTGATCGTCCACACCGAGAATGGAGACCTGATCGGGTGCATCGGGTCGAAACCGATCCACATCATGACTGAGGAGGAGCGAAAGAAGCTCCCTGAGATGAAGGACCTGTTCGTCGACCTCGGTCTACCGGCGGAACGTGTCAAGGAACTCGTCTCGCTCGGGGACATGGTCACGCTGCGGCAGGACTTCCTCGCCCTGGAGAGTGTCGTCTCGGGGAAAGCACTCGATGACCGGGCCGGGGTGTACATCGCGATCGAGGCGATCAAACGCGCCAAGAAGATCGCTTGCGACCTCTACTTCGTAGGGACGACCCAGGAGGAGGTCGGCCTACGTGGGGCGCAGGTAGCGGGGTTCGCCGTCCACCCGCAGATCGGGATCGCCCTCGATACCACGCTCGCCGTGGAGATGCCCGGCGTCTCCGGTGCGCAACGGGTCACGCAGTTAGGTAAAGGGGTCGCTCTCAAGCTTGCCGACTCGTCCTCCATCTCGCATACCGGCCTGGTGCGGACGATGAAGAAGCTCGCTGAAGAGCGCAAGATCCCTTACCAGATGGAGATTCTCCCGCGTGGAGGAACCGACGCCGGCGCCATGCAGCGGGCGCAGGGAGGAACAGCGGTGATCACCCTGTCGCTCCCCTCCCGTTACGTCCACTCGGTGGTGGAGATGGCGCACCGCGACGACCTCGAAGCGGCGATCGCCCTCCTCGCGGCCTTCCTCGAGACAGCCGACGGGGTGGACCTCAATCCGGAGTGAGCGATGACGAGAACGCTCTTTCGTAATTTCGACCTCGTCGCCACGATGGACGACGACCGCCGCGAGATCGAAGGGGGGTATGTACTCGTCGAAGGGAACCGAATCGTCGCGCTCGGCGAGGATCCGACCGGGAACGCTTACGATGAGGTGATCGAAGGGAAGGGGAAGGTCCTCCTCCCTGGGTTCGTCAACACGCACCATCACCTGTATCAGACCCTCTTTCGCAATGTCCCCGGCGTTGCGGAGAGTAAGCTCTTCGACTGGCTCGTCTTCCTATACGAGCGCTGGAAGGGGATCGATGAGGAGGCCGTGCGGACGAGCGCCGCGATCGGCTGCGCGGAGCTCCTCCTCTCCGGTGCGACGACGAGCGCCGATCACTTCTACCTCTTTCCACGTGGGATCCCTCGGATCTTCGAT
>LZCG01000002.1_pt1 | contig 64368 bp, 82 predicted proteins | sample 768541 | NCBI WGS metagenome assembly LZCG01 (sample SAMN05200874, study PRJNA324366) | oil field metagenome | isolation source: sample BH-FW-1 from oil reservoir | place: India: Bombay High | collected 2015-07-11
ACCGTTAACGGAGGTGCCGCGGGCACAACGATTTGCTACCCGGCCATCGCTTGGGGAACTGTTTGCAGGGATAGAAGAGAGTAAGTCGAGGCGGAATGGAAGATCTATGAAGCTTACATGCAGCATGGCTACACGTTGAGCGAGATCGGACGGGAGCTCGGTTTACATTATTCCACTGTCAGTAAGATTGTGCGCCGGGAGAAAAAGGAGCCAGAAAAGTCACAAGCCAAGACCTGACCCCTGTGCCTGTGTACTACGCGGTGGGAAAAAGGCGGAATTACTTCTTCCTCTCTTCACGGTCAAGGTACTGAAGGATCGCCTCGACGATCAGGTGATTGACCGAACACTCCTTGGTTTCAGAGAGCTTAGAAAGGCGTTCTACCGGAGATTGAGCTAGTTTGCTCTTAGGGATGTAGATCGATAATGTATTCACCCTGTTGGCCATAACACTTCACCTTCCTCCTTCCAGATCTATAGACTATACTGCAAAAAAGAACAGTTGGCAAGGTCTTTTGCAAAAGAAGAGTGGAAGACAGGAGAAAAGCAATGATTAAAAGGGCGCATATATTTATCTCTGGACGTGTCCAAGGGGTCTTCTTTCGGGCGTATACGCAAAGGGAGGCACGGAGCCTGGGACTTGCCGGTTGGGTACGCAACCTCCCCGATGGGCGGGTGGAGATCACCGCTGAGGGCGAGGAGACCGCACTTGCCTCATTGATTGACTGGGCGCGGGTCGGCCCATCGGGAGCGCGGGTGGATGATCTAACCGTGAAATGGGAGACCCCGCGCGGGGAAGAACGGGGTTTCATGGTCCTTCCCCGCTAGAAGAGGCTATTTTGTTTTCTTGTAGACGTACCGCTTGATATCGAGCTTGACGCTCTTCTCGAAAGGTTCGTCGACCAGGGAGATCGAGTCCTTGCTCTTGATCCGTTTAAACAGGGCAAGGTTCTCATTCTTCTCTTTGATCTCCTCCCAAAGGTGGTCGATCGCGGCCTCGGGGGTCGTGATCCCCTCTTCCTTTAGCACCGTCCAGTTGGGGTAGATCATCGCGGCTACGGCAGGAGCGCCCTGGCGTTCTCCTTCGTAGACCATGATCTCTTCGATCGCAGGGATCCTCGAGAGTTCCCACTCGACCTCCTCGGGGTAGACGTTCTTCCCCGTTTCCAGGACGATCACGTTCTTTGCTCGGCCGGATAGGATGAGCCTGTCTTCCTCGAGGCGGCCGAGATCGCCGGTGTGGAACCAGCCCTCATCGTCGATGACTTCGCGCGTCGCTTCAGGGTTCTTATAGTAGCCGGCCATGATGTTCGGGCCACGAGCCACCACCTCGCCGATCCCATTCTCATCCGGATGGTCGATGCGGATACTGACCTCGTCGAGGGCGGTCATCCCCGGTGCTTTGGCGAACGCTTCACACATCGTAAGTACCGGTGAGGTTTCGGTGAGACCGTACCCCTCCATGACGCCGATCCCCATCCTCCGAAAGCCGAACGCAACCTCGTAGCTCAGCGGTGCGCCGCCCGATACGAAGAAGCGGAAGTCTTTTCCGAAGAGTTTCCTCGTGACCAGTTTTCCCATCAGGGTGGGGGAAAGCTTGTAGATCGTCTTCTTCGCGAGACTCGACTCGATCGAACTGCGCACCTTTTCGTAGAGGACGTTGTACAGCTTGGGTACGCCGAGGAGGATCGTTGGATGTGCTTTCAACATCACCTGGAAGAGGTAACGGTCGACGGGGGCGTAGGTCGTCGTCGCTCCAGCGATGATCGGGGTGATGAGGGTGACTGTCAGCCCGTAGATGTGGTACCAGGGGACGATTGTGAGGAATGTGTCCTTCGGAGAGAGGTCGACGGTCTTGACACAGGTGAGGGCGTTGGATGCGATGTTAGCGTGAGAGAGCATCGCCCCTTTGGCGTTCCCGGTCGTCCCTGAGGTGTACATGAGCATCGCGAGGTCGTCCGGGCTCACTTTCACCGCGGGGAGTGGTTTGCGGCCGAGGAGGAGGGCGTCGAGAAACAGGACCCCTTCTTCCTTGTGGCGATCCATCGAGATCAGGGTCAGGTGGGAAAGCGATCTCTCCTTGACCGCAATGAGATCCGTGACCTTCAATCCTGAGATGATCGCCACCGCGACCCCAGCCTCGGTGAGGATCCGTTCGATCTCCCCTTGCTGTAGCTCGGGGTCGAGCGGGACGACGCTCGCTCCACGGCGGAGAATCGCAAAGAAGGCGGTTGCCCACGCGGCGCGCGGCTTGGAGATAAGTGCGACCTTGTCGCCCTTCTTCACCCCTAGCTCGTCGAGGGCTCCGGCGAGGCGGGCGACCATCTCTTCCAGACGGGCGTAGGATATCTCATTTAGGATCAAGCGGCTGCCGCGGCCCTTCTTCCGTTCCTTCGGGATCAGCATCCGCAGGGCTATATTCTCCTTGTGCGATGAGACGGCCTTCTCAAACAGGTCATTAAGCGTCGGATACATTGTTTCCTCCTTTGTAGAGGTGTCGCTTGATGTCCATTGTGCTCGTCTTTGGGAACGGGCGGTCGACGAGGATAATGTCTTCCTTTCTACGGATCCGCTTGTGTGGGGCCAGCCGGCCCTGGCGCTCTTTGACCGCCTCCCAGATGATGGTCTGCAGGTCTGTCCGATGTCCGTCCTTCTTCACCCATTCCTGATTGGGATAGATCACCGCCTCGACGACCTCCTGCCCCTGGCCCCGGGAAATATCCTGCGGGTCTATTCCATGAGGCTGGCGGATCCCCCTTCGTACAAGGACCTCCTCGACGTAGGGGATGCGGGCGATCTCCCACTCGACCTCTTCGGGATACACGTTCTTCCCGCTTTCGAGCACGATAACGTTCTTCTTCCGCCCCTTCAAGAAGATCTCCCCGTCATCTCACGTTCGACAGTCGTAGGTTAACAGAAAGCGAAAAAACCCGTAGGGCTCTAGATTATGTGCATTGAGTGTTTACAACCGTGTGCCTACAGATTACGGGGTTTGAAGCTCCACTTTCCCGACCTTGGGAGGAGGCTTAATCCTTAATCTGTTCAGTATTTGCTCCTGCTCACGCGTCAGTTCAGTCCTCTGTAGAATACGCCCATCTTTTGTCGCAAACTCTCCCTGGTGAATCCGTTGCAACACCCGCCGTGTCTTCTCCCACGTCTCCCCGGTCCTCTTCTCAATGATCCGGATCAACAGTAGCGCCAACCAACACAGGGTCACATGGGTCCGAATCCGTTCGTCCTTACGATGGTACATCGGCCGTAGTTTCAAGGTCTGCTTCAACGAGCGGAACGCCCGCTCAACTTCCAGCAGTTGCTTGTATCCCAGTGCAATCTCTTCTGCGGTGAGACTCTCATCACTGGAGCTGAGCAGGTACTTGCCGTCCAGTCGCTCCTCTGCTCTGACCTTGCTCTGGTTGATCCGTAACTCTCCGCTCTTCAGCTGTCTCAAGTAACGCCCCAGAGTACGATGGGCAACCAGTGTGCACACCGCCTTTGTGTGCTGCTTTCCCTTAAGATCACCTAACGCAGCGATCTCTTGCTCCAGCCGAGAGAGGATCTTCTCTCTTGTGCGTCTATCTCGTTTGGCTTCCTCAGGGTTGTAGACCACTACGTAACGACGTCGGTGCGTCCCATCACCGACATACACCTCCTTGATCTTGAGGTTGTCCCTGACCATGCGGTACCGCCCCGGTTGGGAAAGTGCTCCTTGATTCGCCTTCTCATTGCTGCGCAACTTCTCCCCCAGGATGTAGTGACCACCAGCACGCTGCAGGATGATCCGATTCTTCTCGCCAGTCATCCCGCGGTCCATCACCCACACACACCGGCCCAGCCTCCACCTTACCAGGTCTTGCTGTACCTGTTCCACCGTGGTTGTATCAGTGGTGTTGCCCGAGAAGACCCAACTGCGCACCGGAATCCCCTCCTTGGTCACTGCCAGGCCGATCACCACCTGCGGAAGATCCACCGCTTGTCCTTGGAGAGTCCGTACCGCCGCAGCCCTTCCTCATCATCCTCTTCCTCCAACTCAAAGTAGCTGCTGGTGGTGTCGAAGAAGAGCAAGTTCACCTCCAGGTTGAGCAGATCGGCGGTGGCGAAGAAGACCTCCTGCTGAATCGCTTCTTCATGCTCTAACAAGAAGTCCATCGCCCGGTAGAGGTGTTGCACCTTGATCTGCTCATCATTCCCCAGTACTACGTCCTCCCTGACCCACTCTTCCACCGCCAGCTTGGAGGATGGGGCCAACGCTCGGTTGGCGACCATGGCGAAGATGGCCCACTCCACCGGTGAGGAGAAGGCACGATCGCGAAGGGCTTCCTTCATCGCGCGGTCAAGATGGAGTCGTTCCCACAAGCGCCGCAGTACCCACGCCCCGCCTTGCGGACGGCTGCCGAGAAACTCGAATCCCTGATCGATCCCTCCCTGTACTTGGAGAGCCTCTTCAGGGGTGAGGAAACGGCTTAGACTGCGGACGAGGCGCCGAATCGCTCCCACATCAAGTTGGTCAGCACGGCCGAAGTTGTACAGGACGTTCGCTTTTACCTGCCCGGTCTTCTTGTCGCGCACGTTGTGCGCCAACTGAATGTAGGAGACGTCTGGTTTGTTCTTGTTTTTGCGGGTGACAGTTCTAACATACATGCCCACAGTATACACATATACCACGGGTCTGTCAAGAGGAAATACATAAACCGTGTGCCTACGGGTTCCGAGACTTCGAAACTATCACTTCCCAACCCTAGGGCATTTGCTGCGTCACAGAAGCGAAAATGTGCCTATTACTGTCGAACGTGAGGTCATGATCGAGCATCGCCAGGTCGCCGGTATGGAACCAACCCTCATCGTCGATCACCGCGCGTGTCGCCGCCTTGTTCTTGTAGTAGCCAGCCATCACCGTCGGTCCACGCACGAGGAGTTCGCCGACACCATCTCTTCGCACGTTGGCGAGCTTGGCCTCGATTGTGGGAAGTGAAGGGCCGACGGAGCCTCCTTTACGGGAGAACGGCTTGCAGAACGAGACGACCGGCGAGGTCTCGGTCAGTCCGTACCCTTCGAGAAGGCCGATCCCCAGGCGGCGGAAACCGAGGCTGACGCGCGGATCGAGCGGGGCCGAACCGGAGATGAAGAAGCGCAGATGCCCGTCGGTCAGGCTCTCCCTCACCTTCCTTCCAACAATGCGCGGGGCAATAGCGTGCAGGATCCGCCCGACAAGGGTGGAGTGGATCTGTACTACCAGTTTCTCGTACATCGCGCGGTAGAGTTTAGGAACGCCGGTGAAGATCGTGACAGAGTTCTCCTTCAGGAGCTTGACGATCGCCCGATAGTCGTCGGTGTACATGGTGAGAGCGCCGGTGTAGAGGGGGATAAGTAGTGTGACGGTCAGGCCGAGGATATGGTGCCAGGGAGCGATCCCGAGGAAGATATCCCCCTCAGTGATCGGCATTACTCCGATGCACGCTTCGATGTCTGCTGTCAGGTTGGCATGGCTCAGCATCACTCCCTTCGAACCGCCGGTCGTTCCGGAGGTATAGGCAAGGACGGCCGTATCGAACTCAGAGAGCGCCACCTCCGGTGGGGTTCCCTCTCTGAGGAGGGAGGCAAATGATATTCCGTCCGGTCCATCGTTGAAGTCTATTAGGGTCGGACCTCCCTTCGGGAGGCGATCGAAGAGATGGTGGGGAGCGAAGACGGCCTTAACCTCGGCCTCGGTGATGATGTCTTCGGCTTCGTTCAAGGTCAGGGTGGGGTCGAGTGGGACGACCCACGCTCCGAGTCGAACGATGGCGAGGAATGCGGCGGCGAAGCGGATGCGCGGCCGTGACATGATCGCCACCCGGTCTCCCTTCTCGATCCCCATTGCGGCAAGGCCGGAGGCGAGGCGCCTTACCAGTTGGTCGAGCTCTGAGTAGGTCACTTCGTGAGGTTCTTGAGGTCTGTTACGCGTGTTGCGGACGGCCGGACGGTCTGGAAAGCGGGCGACGGTGCGGGCAAAGAACCGGGGAATCGTTAGGTACAAAAGGGTTACCTCCCCGTCTTAAGACAGGTATTTTTCTGCTTCGATGGCAGCGATGGCCCCGTCACCGGCAGCGATGATGGCCTGAGCATAGCGGCTCGTTCCGACGCGGACATCCCCCGCGGCGAAGACACCGCGGAGATTGGTCTGTAAGCGGTCGTCGGTGATAACATAACCGTGTTCGTCGAGGTCGACCCTCCCTTTCAGGAACTCGGTATCCGGGAGATGTCCAATGTTTACGAACAGGCCGTCGATTGCCACCTCTTTGCTCTTCCCTGTTTCAAGGTCTTTTAGCACGACGCCGGTGAGACGGTCCTCTCCGATGACCTTCTCCACCACCTTGTTCCACAAGAAAGTGATCTTCTCGTTTTCCTCCGCTTCTTTACGCAGGATCTGAGAGGCGCGCAGGGCGTGCGGATCGTCCTGGGGATGGCGGACCACGATCCCTACCGACTCTACGAACTTAGTGAGGAAGAGCGCCTCGGTCAGGCCGGAATCGCCCGCTCCCACTTCAAGGACCCTCTTTCCTTGGAAGAAGTAGGCATCGCACGTGGCGCAGTAGGAGACCCCTTTTCCTTTGAGTCGCTTCGCCCCATCGACCGTGAGCTCACGGGGGTGCGATCCACTGGCGATGATCACCGCACGCGCCTCATAGTCCTCACCGGATCCCTTGATCCGGTAGTGATCCCCCCAGGGGCTCGATCCCGGTCACTGTGTCGAGGGTGATCTCGGCCCCGAAACGTTCCGCCTGCTTGCGCACCCTAGTCATCAGTTCCGCCCCGGCGATCTTCTCCTCAAATCCAGGGAAGTTCTCGATGTAGTCGGTCTCATTCAACTGTCCACCTGGGATCGCCTTCTCCAGAACAAGGGTGGAGAGGAGGGCACGGCCGGCGTAGATCGCTGCAGTGAGCCCAGCCGGTCCTGCTCCGATGATTAAAACGTCGTATATCGTGGTGTTTTCCATAACGGGCACCATTATAAATCAGGGTTATTGGAGTTCAAAATCCTCGAGTGAGAAGGCGTCCTTCGCTCCCTCGACCACCTGCTGCACCTTCAGTTTCGCTTTGTCGAGATCGGTCTTGATCGTCTTGGCGAGGGCGATCCCTTCCTCGAACAGAGTGAGGGCCTCCTCCAACGGGAGATCCTCCGCCTCCAGGCGCTTGGTCATCGCTTCTAGTTTCTTCAGTCTGTCATCAATCGTCAACCTGTTTCACCTCCTTCACTTGAGATAGGATCCTCGCGCGGTAGAGGCGGGTCTCGATGGCGTCCCCCGGCGAGAGGGAAGTCCCGTCACGCAGCGGTATCTTCTCACCCGGGAGAAAAGTGAGGGAGTAACCGCGGCGCAAGGGGAGGGCGGGGTCTGTGAGGTGAAGGACCCCTGTTAAACGATCCGCCTCGCGTCTGCGGCGACCCCAGGCATCTCGCATCAGGCGAAGGAGCCGGTCGAGTGAAAGGTCGAGCCTCTGGATGAGCATCTCGACCCTGCGTCCGGGGATGCGGAAGATGTACCCTTCAGGCTCGCTTGGAGTGCCTTCTCCCGGTGGTCGAGGAGGGTGCGCACACGGCGTGAGCCCTGCCGGAGGAGAGTGTTGACAAAGGTGAGGATTTCCGCGCGCTCGGGGACGACGAGTTCGGCGGCGGCCGAAGGGGTGGGAGCACGCAGGTCGGCGACGAAGTCGGAGATGACAAAGTCGATCTCGTGTCCGACCGCCGAGACGACAGGGACCTCGCAGGCGAAGATCGCGCGGGCCACCCGCTCGTCGTTGAAGACGGCGAGGTCTTCGAGAGATCCTCCCCCGCGGCCGACGATCAATAAGTCTAAAGGATCTGAGTGCGGCTGAACTCTTCTGCCCGCATGATCGCCGCGACGATCTCTTCAGCGGCCGCTTCTCCCTGCACCGAGCTTCCGAAGAGGTATACCTCGGCTGTGGGCCAGCGCCGTTCGAGGACCGATACGATGTCACGGATCGCTGCACCGGTCGGAGAGGTGACGACCCCGATCCGTTCGGGAAAATCGGGGAGCGGCCGCTTATGAGCAGCATCGAACAGCCCCTCCTTCTGCAGTTTTGCCTTCAGCTGTTCGAAGGCGACCTGCAGCATCCCGAGGCCTGCTGGCTGGATGAGGGAGACGATGAACTGGTAGCGGCCACGCGGCTCGTAGAGGGAGACTCTGCCGTAGGCGAGGATCTCCATCCCGTTTTCTATCCTTTGCGCTGGAAAGAGGGATGACCTCCCCTTAAACCTTGCGGCTGCAATCTCCGCTTTCGCATCCTTGAGCGTGAAGTAGAGGTGTCCGGAGGGGGCGCGGGTGAGGTTTGAAACCTCTCCCTTGAGCCATATCGCGCCGATCCCCTGTTCGAGGATCCCTCTCGCTTTTTTGTTCAGTTCTGATATGGTATAGACATGCTCTGCGATCATCGCTCTTAGAGTGTAGCCTTCTTCTAGGAAAAGGAAAAGGAGCGGAAAGACGGGATGCTTGCAAAGAGGGGGTGAGATCGCTATAGTTTCCTCTATGTACGACGGTGGCCAAAGCCGGTTTCCCGTTGCAATGAGGTTGAAGAAAGACTCGGATTTCGCGCGGGTCTATCGTTATGGACGGGTACGAAGGGGCCCTTACTTCTCCTTTTATATCCTCCCTTACACGGGCGAAGCGCGGATGGGGATCGTGATATCACGGCGGTGGGGGAAGGCCGTCGAACGGAATCGGGTGAAACGGTTGATCAGAGAGGTCTTCCGCTGTCATCGTTCCGCCTTCTTCGGAACGGAGTTTATCGTTCGGCCGCACGAGGCGTGTAAAGGGTGTCACCTGGAGGAGATCGAGCGGGCCTTCCTTGCAGAGTTTCGTACCGCTAAGAATGCAGAGGTGAAAAATGGAGAAAGAGATCATCTTCCTGACAAAAGAGGGTCACGCCCTGATACGGAAGGAGCTGGAACAGGCCAAGAAGATCCTCTACGACGAGATTCCCAGCAAACTGAAGGCATCGAAAGTGAACGGAGGGGATCTCCGGGAGAATAAGGAATACATATACCTGCAGAGTGAGCAGCAATACTACGAGCGCGAGGTGCGCCGGCTCACCTCTGTTCTGGAGGCATCGCAGATCATTGCCGATGAGGAGATCTCCGATGAAGAGATCGGAATCGGGTCGAGCTTCATTCTGCAGGACCTGGAGATCATGGAGAGTGGGTCCTTCAGTTTGGTGAGCTCGGCCGAGGTCGACCTGGAAAAAGGGAAGATCTCCGTCGACTCGCCGGTGGGCAAAGCTCTCATCGGGAAGCGTGAGGGCGACGAGATAGCGGTCGACCTTCCGGCAGGGAAGGTTCATTTTCGCGTGATCGCGATCAACAAGAGATGACGGAAGATCCCTTGATGCAGGCAAGGCTGGAGAAGCTTCGCCACCTGCGAGGGAAGAGGGGATCGATCCCTACCCCCCGCGTTTTCCACGTACCCATTCGATCGGCAAGGTTGTCGCTGGGTTCTCTTCTCTTGCCGATGAGGAGCGGAGTGGAGAGAGGGTGACGATCGCTGGGCGTCTGACCGCCATACGGCGGATGGGGCGGGCGACGTTCCTTGATCTGCGCGACGGGAGCGGGAAGATCCAGGTACACGCATCGCTCGACGGACTGGGTGAGTCGAGCTACCGCGCGTTGTGTGAGAGTGATATCGGTGATTTCCTCGGGGTTGCGGGCGAGGTCTTCCGCACGAAGAGGGGCGAACTGACGGTCGAGGCCGCCGAGTGGACCCTCCTTGCCAAATCGCTCCGTCCCCTGCCGGAGAAGTGGCACGGGTTGAAGGACGTTGAGCTGCGCTACCGACACCGCGCCCTCGACCTGATCGCCAACGAGGCGGTGCGGGAGGCGTTTGTCCGACGTTCACGGATGGTCTCGGGGATGCGCCGGTTCCTCGATAGCCGCGATTTCCTGGAGGTCGAGACCCCGATGATGCAGCCGATCGCCGGCGGGGCTACAGCACGACCTTTTGTCACCCATCACAACGCCCTCGATATCGACCTCTACCTCCGTATCGCTCCTGAGCTCTATCTGAAACGCTTGGTGATCGGTGGATTGGAACGGGTCTACGAACTGGCCAAGAACTTCCGCAACGAAGGCGTATCCACCTCGCACAACCCGGAGTACACCACTCTGGAGATCTACCAGGCGTACACCGACTACGAGGGGATGATGTCCCTTGCCGAGGAGCTTCTGGCGGAGAGTGCGCGCGCCGCTGTAGGGTCCTTGGAGGTCCCGTATCAAGGGAAAACGATCGATCTTTCCCCGCCTTGGAGGCGGATCGGTCTTTTGCAGGCGGTGGAAGAGGCGACCGGTATCACCGTTGATGGGGCTACATTGCAGGAGATCAGGGCTCAGGCGGAGGGGAAGGGGATCGAACTTCCCGACCTTTCGCGAGGAAAGCTGATCGAGCACCTGTTCGAGGAGTTCGTCGAACCGGAGTTGATCCAACCGACGATCGTCAAGGACTACCCGATCGAGATCTCTCCGCTCGCCAAGCGGAAGCCGGATACAGATGGTATTGTGGAGCGGTTCGAGCTCTTCATTGGCGGGATGGAGATCGCCAACGCATTCACCGAGCTGAACGATCCGCTCGATCAACGTGCCCGCTTCGAAGCACAGGAACGGCTGCGGATGGCCGGAGACGATGAGGCGCAGCAGATTGACGAGGATTTCCTGTTTGCGCTGGAGCACGGGATGCCTCCTACCGGGGGGATCGGGATCGGGATCGACCGGCTGGCGATGCTCCTCACCGACTCTCGTTCGATCCGTGACGTGATCCTCTTCCCGACGTTGCGGAGCAGAAAAGGGGCTTGACTTGATGGGTATCTTAACGCGGCTGGGGAACCGGCTGGATCTCGTTATCGAGGCCCTCCTCAAGTGGGATGAGGAGACGCTGCAAGCGATAAGCGAACACCCGTATTTGAAGCGGCTATCGGGGGTTTTCATCGTTGCAACCTATCTTGGGGACGGTTACCTGTGGGGCGGGCTCGCCCTGGGGTTGATCCTGTTCGGGCGTCCGATCGACCGGACATACGTCCTGATCGGCCTCGGTGTCATGATCGTCAATATCGCGATCTTTCGCATGTTTAAGCTTCTGTTCGCTCGACCGCGACCGCTTTTGGTGACTTCTCCCTTCCGCTCACGTTTCATCGACACCTACTCCTTCCCCTCTGGACACGCCACGACGTCGTTCGCCCTTGCGTGGGTGATCTTCACTTATTACCCGAACATCTTTGTACAGCTTGGGGCCTACTTTGCGGCGATCACGATCTCTCTCTCGCGGGTATATGTGAAGGAACACTACCCGCTTGACGTCATCTGTGGTGCGCTCCTCGGTTCGCTCAGCGCGATCTATCTCATACCTCTCTTTGAGCGTCTCCTGTTTTGACAACGCGTTTCCCCTCATTTACAATTAAGGGCGTTGCGCTCTGGGTGCGACGCAAGGAGAATTAAATGAAACAACATATTTCCAAACGTGCATCGGGCGCGAAACGATCTGCGATTCGTGAGTTGCTTAAACTGACGGAGAAGCCGGAGATCATCTCATTCGCCGGGGGGCTTCCCGCTCCGGAGACCTTCCCACATGACGAATTGGCCGATATTGCGGCTGACGAGTTGCGCGGGCACTACGAGAACGTTCTTCAATACGGTATGACCGAAGGGAGCTTGACCCTGCGCCGTGCGGTGATCGACTGGTTGCGGCCGCATGGATTGGACCTGACCATCGATCAGATCCTGGTGACGACCGCCTCCCAGCAGGGACTGGACCTGGTAGCGAAGGCGTTCCTCGATCCAGGAGACGTCATCTTCTGCGAGGCCCCGACCTACCTGGCGGCGCTGCAGGCGTTCACCCTCTTTGAAGCGGATAAGATCGGGATCCCTCTAGAGGAGGACGGGATGAACCTCGACATCCTCGAGGAGGAGATCGCTTCGGCCAAACGGCTGGTAAGACCCTAAAAGCGATCTACGTCATCCCTGATTTTCAGAACCCGACAGGGATCACGATGTCGCGCGAAAAGCGCGAGCGGCTTCTTGAGATCGCGCGACGGGAGGACCTTCTGATCTTTGAGGACAACCCTTACGGGCAGCTTCGTTTCTCCGGGGAACCGATCCCTTCGATCTACAGTATGGATACGGAGGGGCGCGTGATCATGCTTTTCACCTTTTCCAAGGTCCTCTCCGCTGGGATGCGTCTGGCGGTCCTGTTCGTTGCCAACGAGGATCTGATGGAGGTCCTCGTGCGGATGAAACAGGCGAGCGACCTGTGCACCTCCAAGCTGACGCAGCACATGGCGGCCCGTTACATCAAGGAATACGGGATGGAGGGGCACTTAAAGGAGATCCGAGAAGTTTATCGGATCAAGAGAAATGCGATGATCGCCGCGCTGGAGAAGTACATGCCTCGCGATGCGGGGATCAGTTGGACGCATCCCGAGGGCGGGCTCTTCCTGTGGGTCCGTCTCCCCGAGGGGATCGATACCGAGGAGATGTTCCCGCGCGCGTTGGAACGGAAGGTGGCCTATGTTATCGGAAACGCGTTTTTTGTCGATGGAGACGGGAAGAATACGATGCGTCTCTCCTTCTCGTTGAACACGGTGGAGGAGATCGACGAAGGGATCAGGCGTCTTGCCGAGGTCGTGCGCGAGGAGCTTGCAGCAAAACAGGTGGGGAACCTTGTTGGATGAGGGTTCTACCGTGTGAGGCTCAGTAAGAGAGTTGAAAGACCCACGTATACGATGGAGAGTGGCGCTGGCAGGGTTCTCCCTGCTGGCGCTCCTCTCCTTTTATACTGCAGGAGAGGTTCTGCTCCTGCATGGCTGGATGGGGAGTGGAACCGCTTGGACGGTTAGCAAGCACCTCTTGAGTGAGGAGCCGTACCTCGTCGACCCGGAAGATGTGCTCACCCCCAGCCTTTCCAACCGGGCCTCGCTCGTCACCTGGGCGGGGAACATCGCCTCGTACTTCGATGCCCTTCCGGCGGAAGCAAGGGTCACCGTTGTGGCGCACAGCTTTGCCGGACCGGCCTCTCTTCTCCTGGTCGTTGCTTCCAGGCACATGGAAGAAGGGGACTTTGAGGTGTGGGCAGGCTCACTTGTGGATAAGGACCCCGCGCTTCATGAGATCTCCTCTGCCCTCCTCGCACTCGATGACCGCAAGGTCTGGGTTCGTGCCGCCGGGAGGATCTCAAAGCTATTCCTCTATCAACCGGCACTGGGAGGCGGATGTCTCGCTTGCAGCGCCTGCGGAGAGGCCCCTCTCCCCCCTTCTATGCCGGAGCCTGTGGGAGAGATCGTCAGCTCTGTCGTCTACGACGATGCGGTCAGGGATATGTGCCTGTTAACTACGACCAAGAGCATCCTGTTCGATCGCGGAGAGATCGCTTCGTTAGAGATTCCGGTCGTTGACATCTACGCGGTCCACGAGGGCTGCCCCGGGCCGTGCCTCGGTGCTTCCTTCCCTTCCACGGATGGGTACGTTCCCCTTACCGAGCAACGGCTCTTCCTCTCCGGACCGAACTATCGCGAGGTCTCCGGGGGGGATCACTGCCATCTCGATCTTATCCTTAACCTCGGCGGTGCGGCTGAAGCGCTCTTTCGGATAGTCTTTCCTAGCGGACGAGTTCCGGAAGCCTGCCGATAAACTTCGTCACCAACCGGACCGTGTTCTCAAAGTCGTTCAAGCGCAAGGTGGAGGTCGGCGAATGGATGAACCGGCAGGGGACGGAGACGACACCTGAGAGGATCCCAGCCTTGATGAGGTGAATCGCACCGGCGTCTGTTCCGCCGTAGGTCGGCAGCTTGTACTGGTAGGGGATCGCCTCTTCTTCCGCGACCTCCTCCAACCCTGCGATCAATTTACGTGAGACGATGATCGTGCGATCGGCGACCGTGATCGCTGGACCACGTCCGAGGCGGACCGGTTGGCTTTCGGGAGGGACCCCGGGCATATCTGCCCCGATCGTCCCCTCGAGGGCGAGGGCGAGATCTGGATCGATCTGATAGGCGGCGGTACGCGCCCCACGCAGGCCGACCTCCTCCCCGACGACGAAGGAGAGGACGAGGTTCACCTTGAGGTCCCTCTCCGCCAGACGCCGTACCGTTTCGATCATCACCGCGCATCCGGCGCGGTCATCGAATGCCTTTCCGGTGACGTAGCCGGTGCAAAGTTCCGTGAACGGGTAGTGAATTGTGAGCGGATCGCCGATTCTGATCCCCATGTCAATTGCTTCCTGCTGCGAGGAGGCCCCCACATCGATGAACATCTTTTCAATCGGGATCGGCCGCTTCCGTTCCTCCTCTTTCAAGATGTGTGGTGGGGCGGAACCGATCACCCCGTAGCGTTTCTCGCCGGAACGGGTGAGAATCTCCACCCGGTGACCAGGATGATCCGCTCGTCCCACCCCCCGATGGGGGCGAAGCGCAGGTACCCCTTCTCATCGATCCACTTCACCATGAACCCGACTTCATCCATGTGCGCGTCGAGCATCAGGGTGAAATCCCCGCTTCCCCGACGTGTGGCAAATAGGTTTCCCAACGTGTCGGTCTTCATCTCATCGACGTAGGGCGAAACGAGATTCATGATCCGTTCGCGCACCTCATCCTCAAAGCCGGAAACACCGAACGCGTCTGAGAGCTCACACAAGAGATCGATCGATTCCATCAACAGCCTCCTTCTAAGCTAGGGAGATTATAGGGACGGGATTTAGCCTTGCAATCCAAGAACGGATCTTAGCGATAGAGGCTATCAGCCCCCAGCAGTCAGCCGATGGCCAAGCCTATGCTCTGCTGTAGGTTGATCGCCAGGTAAACGCGCTCTGTGGATGCAGTAGATCCGCCCCCACGGCAAGATAAGTAGAACCAGGATTCAGCTTAACCCGCTGTGATCAAGAAGAGTTCGATCTTGACAGATCCTCCAGGTCTTCGATCATCCCTTCTAGAACCTTGAACCCACCGCGCCAGAAGGAGGCCGATGCCATATCGATCCCCGCTTCGCTCAGGATCTCCTGTGGGCTCTTCGACCCGCCATGGGCGAGGATCGTGAGGTACTTGGGGACGAACGCCTCCCCTTCCTCCTTATACTGACGGTAGAGAGAGAGGACGAGAAGTTGTCCGAAGCTGTAGGCGTAGCAGTAGAAAGGGGTTGTATAGATGTGCGGGATCGAGACCCACTCCCAACGGAATTCGTCGGATACCTCGACCGCGTCCCCGAACTGCTCATTGAGGTTTGTGAGGTACCGTTCTGCGAGGACGTCTGTCGTCACCCCGTCCTTAATCAGCTCGTGTGCTTCGCGCTCAAAGAGGACGAAGTACGCCTGGCGGATCACCGTGGCGTAGGCCCCATCCACGAAGCGGGCGAGGATATCCCGCCGCACGAGGGGGTCAGTCTCGCGCTGTAACTGGCGTTCGAGGAGGAGGATCTCGGAGAAGACGGAGCCGTCTCAGCTAACGGGAGTGATGAATGAAAGGTGAGCGGCGAGTGATCGGCGGCCATCAGCGCGTGGATCGCGTGGCCAAGCTCGTGCGCAAGCGTGGATACATCGCTCTCCTTTCCGTTATAGTTGGTCAGCACCCACGGGGTCAATCCGGGAAGGACGCCGTGGCAGAAGGCTCCGCCGACCTTTCCCGAACGGATCTCCGCATCGAGGTGTCCCTCATCGAGGACGCGTTTCGCGTGCACGGCGATGACGGGGGAGAAGGCGTTCAAGCTCTCAAGGATGGTCGTAATAGCCTCGTCGAACGGGTAGGTCCTCTCCGAGTTACGCACGGGGGCGTAGATGTCGTAACGGCGGAGCTTCTTCATGCCGAGCCAGCCCGCCTTCAGCCGGAAGTAGCGTTGGAAGAGCACTGCGTTCTCCTGACAGACCGAGAGGAGGGTCTCAACAACGGGATCGGGGATGTCGTTCATCAGGTTCCGAACGGCGATCGGCGAGGAGAAACGACGGAGCGCGACCTTTTCATCGGCCCAGTTACGCACGATGTGCTGATAGATCTGGCCAAGGATCGTGCTCTCCTCCCCGTAGACCCGGTAGAGTTCCCTGTAGATCGCCTCTCGGACTGCGGGGGAGGGATCGGAAGCGTAGGCCATCAGCTCGGAACGGCTCAGGGATCTCCTCTCTCCGTCGATCTCAACGTTAAAGGTGAGACGGGTGGTGAGCATCTCGTACATGGTAACAAGTGCCTCGACCCCGTTTTCATCCTTCAGGTTGATGAGTTTCTCCTCAGGCTCGGAGAGGGTGTATGGCTGGAAGCGGCGCAGTGATTCAAGGTAGTAGGCGGCGTCCCCGCTTGCGGATAGGAGCCGCTCGGCGATGGTGTTTGGTAACCCCTTCCACCATAGTTCGAAAAAGAGCGTACGGTTCTGCGCGTCGGTCAACACCTTTTCGATTCGACCGCGGAAGGCGAGAGCGGCCTGGTCGGTCGTATCCTCGGCGAACCACAGGGAGGCATAGGCTCCCAGCCGACGGGAGATGGCCCCGACCTCCTCCAGGAGAGCGACGATCTCGGCGAACTCGTCCTTTGAGATCGTCTCATTCAGGCGGTCTCGCCTTCCTTCGATTTCGGCGACGGCTTCCTCAAGACGCGTCAGAAACTTCTCAAGGTCCGGTCCTTCCGGTGATGGGATGAGATTTGTAAGTGACCAGCGCCCCGGCTCGTATCGTTGTTCTTTCGTCATACCTTATGCTCCTATGTCAGTTATCACGAAGAGGGCGGTTCGACCGTCCCTTTAAGGTCGATCGCCTCTGCGACCTCGCGCATCCCCATAATCACATCCTCGAACAGATCGCGAAGCTCGATCCCCAGCATATCTGCCCCTTGTTGGATCACCTCGCGGTTCGCCCCCGCAGCGAAGCGCTTATCCTTCCACTTCTTGCTGACCGATTTTACCGACATATCGAGGACACTCCGCGAGGGACGCACAAGGGCGACGGCGGTCACGAGTCCGGTCAGTTCGTCGATCGCGTAGAGGACCTTCTCCATCTCGTCCTCCGGCTTGACGTCTGTCACAAGCCCCCAGCCGTGCGACATCACCGCGTGGATGTAGTCCTCTGGCCAGCCGCGCTCGGTCAGGATCTCCTTTGTCTTCCGGCAGTGTTCTTCTGGGTAGCGCTCGTAGTCGAGGTCGTGGACCAGGCCGATGATCCCCCACTTCTCCTCGTCCTCGCCACGCTTTCTCGCCATGTAGCGCATCACCCCTTCCACGGCTAGTGCATGCTTGATCAGGCTGTCGCTCTCGTTGAACTCTTTAAGCAGTGTGTACGCTTCTGCTCGTGTCGGCACATGTGTCGGCATCGCTCCCCCCTTTCTAATGGATGGAGTTTCCTTGACCGCTACTCTACTCCCTGACCGGGGTTCTGTCCAGGGGCTCTGCGCGTGACTTGCGAACGCGAAGGGCGTATAGTGTTGACATTTCCCAGAGAAAGAGAGGAATCGAGTGGAGCTACAGACACACGTTTTTTTGGAGCTCTTTTTTGCTGCGATCGGGATCGGTGGTTTTGCAAGTCTGCTTGGGCTCGGAGGAGGCGTATTCATGGTTCCGCTCCTCTCTCTTGGTGGGTTCGTTGCCACCATGCCCGAGGCGGCAGGGACGAGTATTGCTGGGGTGGTCTTCACCAGTCTCTCAAGTTCGGTTGCCTATGCCCTTAGACGGAAGATCAACATCAAACTCGGACTCTTGCTCATGCCGACGACGATATTCGGGGCGTGGTGTGGGGCGCGGTTGACCAAGGTGATCAACACCCATCTTCTGTCGATCTCTTTTGGGGTCTTCCTCCTCTACCCGGTGTTGATGATGCTCCGAGGGAAAACTCCAAAGGAGATCCCCTTCTCCTTGCGTGGAGAGGTGAAGGGGCTTCACCTCTATGCGGTCACTGCCGCCATTGGCCTGATCGCAGGGATCGCTTCCGGCTTATTCGGAATCGGCGGAGGGACGGTGATGGTCCCTTCTCTTTCCGTCTTTTTGGGGTTCGATATAGTCATCGCGGTCGCTACCAGTCTGTTTGTCATGGCTCCGTCCGCACTCATGGGTTCCTATCAACATTGGGTACAAGGAAACCTCCACCCCGAGCTGGCCCTGCCGCTGATCCTCGGGCTCGTTATCGGTGCGCAGATCGGTCCTCGCGTCGGGGCCCGTCTTCCCAAGAAACGCCTACGGCAGCTCTTCGGGGTTGTCCTTCTCTATGCTGCGGTCAACATGTTCATTAAAGGGCTCCGTTAAGTGTAATGCCCTTTTCATATGCCGTCTGCGCCATTCGCGTGAGATCCCCCGGTAGCGCATAATCTCCCGCCAAAAAATAAGAACAACCGGAAAAGCCCGAAAAGGAGGTTCGATCGATGCATATCACCATTCTGACCACCGGGGGGACGATCGAGAAGACGTACAACGAACACGATGGTTCGCTTCGTAACTACCATACCATCCTCCCCAAGATGTTAGCGCCCCTGCGCCTCCCCGACCTTGAAGTCACCTACGAGCAGGTTGTATTCAAGGATTCCCTCGAAATGACCGAGGAGGACCGCCGGCGGATCCTTGCTGCGACAAGAAAGACCCTCACCAAGGCAGATGCAGTGATCATCCTTCACGGGACCGACACCCTGGCTGATACCGGCGAGCTTCTTTACCATGAGCTTTGTGACCTTCAGATCCCGGTCATCCTGACCGGCGCGATGCGTCCCTACGAGTTCCGTGATAGCGATGCCCTGCAGAACGTGATCGAATCCCTCCTCGCTGCGCGGCTCGTTGATCCCGGGGTGTACACGGTGATGCACAACCGCGTCCTGCGCTTCCCCGGCGTGGTGAAGGACCGTGAGCGGCTCACGTTCACCAAGGCGTGATCTTCCCTCTCGACGTTTTGGGTACGCTTACGAAGCAAAGGTTTCTACCGCAGAGCGCGGAATAACTGAGAGGTCGAAAGGGGTTGGGGTCAACCCTTGTCTTTTGATTTCTTCTCTGTTGTCTGTGACTGCTCCTTGCGGGCAATCCGACTGATGGTTGAGTAGTGTAGCCCAAGGTAATTTCCAATCTCACTCAATGTGTAACCGTATTCCAGGTATGCCTTGCGTATTCGCTCGTTTCGCTCTTCCTTAGCCTTCTTCGCACCTTGAAACAGGGTTGACAGGGATGGCCGTGTGGCAAACCGCTGTGCCTTAGAGAGATCCTTCAACATCTCCTTGCTCCTGAGAAGCGGCATGATTTGCTTGACAAAGGGATCGCTTCCCAGGAGGATGCCACCCTGCAGTCCCTCCCAAAGGGACACACCTTTTCCTTCCGCCACAAATCGGCGGTACGCCTGCTGTGCTTCTTCCTTTTCGGAACCGAACTGTGCTAAGATCCAGTCTGTGGTAAGAAACTGGGGAGCCTGTCTTATCCCCGCTGTAGTCGTGTAGCTACTCCACTTCCAATAGCGCGGGTGAGAAACGAGCTTCGCCCGCACCGGATTGAGAACGATATACCGTGCGACCTCTAAGAGGTATGCTTCTTTCTCGATGAGGATGGACTTGAACCTCCCCTGCAGGAGGTGACCCACCCGATCATGGCGACGATTGAACGCTTGTGTGTACACACCGTTTAGCTGTCTCATCCTTGCGACAGATTGGCATCGGGGGTTTCGAGGAGGAGATGATAGTGGTTGTCCATCAGACAGTAAGCGTGACACAGCCAATTGAACCGCTCGACAACGGAGCCAAGGATGGCTAAAAAGGATTTCCTATCCTCGTCGTCAAGGAAGATGTTCTCTCTTGCGTTTCCGCAGACGGTGATCTGATACACCGCGCCTTCATACTCGATGCGTAATGGCCTTGCCATGAAGCAATTCTAACAGATACGAAATCAAAAGACAAGTTCTGACCCCGAAAGGTTTAATCTGAGTTGTGCTAGTCGAGTGGTTGATATAGTTTTCCGCCGCTTCGATCCCAAAGGGTTCCGCGCCAACCACGAATATAGCCGTTATCTCCACAGAGCGGACACCGCCATAGGATTACATCTGTGTCCTCCTCAAAGACCGCTATAATCTTACCGGGACACCTTCGTCTTCCGGGGCTCCTTCGGCAGCACACGTTTGTTCGCTCAACACTGGTCACGGCCTGGCTTGTCATCCACTCAATGATGGAACCCAGGAATAAAGCAAGATTGAGTGCGGGTCCGGGCAGCTCCGATGGAAGATGACCGCTAGGGTCCAGATAATGCCGTATATCAGTGATCCACGTGTCACTCATATCGAAGAGACTCCGCCTTGGTCTTAGTCCAACATTCCGTATAAGAATCCGGATAGTTCTCTCTTGCAATATAAGACACCCGCGGTTGATTTGCAAGGAGCGCAATAAACCACGGGATACCCAACGGCTTGCATGGCTTACATCCTCTTAGCTGAACGGCTTAGACGAATTCACATAAACCGCTCTCGCCCCTTGACCCACCCCTCCTCTTGTCCTATAATTAGCAATTAAGATACTTGACTGCTAATTTAGAGGTGATGGCGATGATCCGTTTTGATAAACTGACTGAAGGAGCGCAAGAGCTGTTCCACGAGGCGCAGGATCTGTTGACGCGCTACAAGCACAACCAGCTCGATGTGGAGCACATCTTCACCGTGCTGGTGACTAAAGAGGGAGTGGGGCGTGAGATCCTGCAGGAGATGGGGGTAAACCTGGCCGGGTTGGCTAAGGACCTCGACCTCCTGCTGCGCGACAAGCCGACCGTCTCCGGGCCGGTGGGGACGCAGATCTACATCACTCCCCGCCTCGACGCGGTCGTCGCCGGGGCGCAGATGGAGGCGGAAAGGCTGCACGATGAGTTTATCGGGGTCGATCACCTCCTCCTTTCGATCGCGCGCACGACCGATCCTAAGTTGAAGCGGGTCCTCGACCATCATCAGATCACACCGGAGGCGATCTACACGGCGCTGCGTAGCGTGCGTGGCGAGCAACGGGTGACGGATCGTGATTCCGAGGATCGTTACCAGATACTGAAGAAGTATTCTACAAACCTGACCGAGATGGCCGCCCGGGGTGAGCTCGACCCGGTGATCGGCCGTGAGGAAGAGATCCGCCGTATGGAGCAGATCCTCTCCCGGCGGCGTAAGAACAACCCGGTGCTGATCGGGGAGCCGGGAGTGGGAAAGACCGCGGTCGTGGAAGGGCTGGCCCAGCGGATCGCCGCGGGCGATGTTCCCGATCCCCTGAAAGGCAAGGAGATCATCGCCCTTGATATCGCGGCGATGGTCGCCGGGTCCAAGTTCCGCGGCGAGTTTGAGGATCGTCTGAAGGCCGTGATTAAGGAGATCGAGGCCGCGGCAGGGAAGACGATCGTCTTCATCGATGAGATCCATACCATTGTCGGGGCAGGTGCCGCTGAAGGAGCGATCGACGCCTCTAACATGCTGAAAGAACCGCTTTCTCGCGGAAAGTTCCAGCTGATCGGGGCAACGACCTTAAATGAGTACCGCGAGCACATCGAGAAGGACTCAGCTCTAGAGCGGCGGTTTCAGAAGGTGTACGTCGGCGAGCCGACCGTGGAGGAGACGATCGAGATCCTTAAGGGATTACAGGGAAAACTGGAGGAACACCACCACGTGAAGATCACCGACGGTGCGATCCGCGCGGCGGCCAAGCTCTCGGAACGCTACATCTCCGACCGCTTCCTCCCGGACAAGGCGATCGACCTGGTCGATGAGGCGGCGAGCAAGCTGCAGGTCGACGGGAGCGGCGATGAGGTAACGCAAAGCGAGATCGCTGCCCTTGTCTCTCAGTGGACCGGGATCCCAGCAGAGAGGATGCTCGAGGAGGAGCGCACGCGCCTAGCCAAGATGGAGGACCTCCTGCATCAGCGCGTGATCGACCAGGAGGAGGGGGTGCACGCCATCGCTGAGGCGGTGCGCCACTCGCGTGCTGGGCTCTCCGATCCACGCCGACCGATTGGGACCTTTCTCTTCCTTGGGCCGACCGGAGTGGGGAAGACCGAGCTCGCCAAGGCGCTCGCCGCGTTCCTGTTCGGAAGCGACAACGCACTGTTGCGAATCGACATGTCCGAGTACATGGAGCGCCACGCCGTGGCGCGTCTGATCGGTTCTCCGCCAGGATACGTCGGTTACGAGGAAGGCGGCCAGCTCACCGAGGCGGTCAGGCGCCGGCCGTACCAGGTCGTGCTGTTCGACGAGGTGGAGAAGGCGCACCCGCAGGTGATGAACTTGCTGTTGCAGCTCCTCGACGAGGGGCGGCTGACCGATGGACACGGTCGCACGGTCGACTTTAAGCACACGATCATCATCATGACCTCAAACGTAGGGAGCGAACACTTCACCAGCGACCTTACAGAGAACCAGATCCGCGAGAAGATCGAGGAGGAGTTGAGGCGCACCTTCCGTCCGGAGTTCTTAAACCGGATCGACGAAACGATCATCTTCCACCCGCTTTCAGAGGGTGCGATCCTGAAGATCGTCGACCTCAAGGCCAACGCGCTGAACGAGCGGCTCAGAGAGCAAGGGATCTCCCTCACCCTCACCGAGGAGGCGAAGAAGGTCCTTGCCAAGAAGGGGTATGATCCTCACTACGGCGCGCGACCGCTCGAGCGGGCACTCAAACGCCTGGTGGAGAACCCCCTGGCGATGAAGATCGTTTCCGGTGAGGTGAAGGAAGGGGACCACGTCACCGTCGACGCCGCTGCCATGGCCGATGCACTCGTGATCCGTCGGCAGGAGGAGGGCGAGTGATCAGCTGGTTTTGTCAAGGTCGGTGCGACGCCTTGCAAAGACGGGGCGTCGCTCTGACCTATTTTGCGGTTCCCTATAGTTTTGAGTGAGCAAGTTAAATACAGGATTAGGGATTAAGGGGGTGGAGATTAGGGAGGGGCATCTTTCGCAGCTCTACTGCATCCCTACTGAAGTAGGTCTAAGCCGGCTGGATCTGTGGTTCTTCCTAGCCTCTTGGCTCCCACATAACCTGCTCGTTTAAGTGGATAATTCAAAGTTGAGTCTATCTACTGTTTTCCTATAAGAAATTTAGGAATCCAGGAGCAAAAACAAGATCGTAGTTTTTTAAATAAGGGAGCAGGAAGTCGACCCCTCTCCTGGCCCTCTAAGAGAGCGAAAAGACCGCGCTCCAAGTGGGAACCTTACAATCAAGCTTGGCCTGTACCTGCGTGCTGCCCACCTGGCCTGCAGCAGGCAGGACAAATAACCGGGGTTGGAAGTCGTCACTCACTCGAAATGGCAGAGAATCTATTTTACCAATCGAGCCTCGATCAATTCATCGACTTAGAGTTCTTTTCTTCCTCCTGTTCGAGGTACTCCAGGATCGCCTCCACGGCGAGGTAACTCACCGAACGATCCTCTTTTTCCGCAAGCTCTGCCAGTCGCTCGATTGGGCGATGGCCTAGCTTGTTCTTTGGAACGTAAATCGATACTTTGTCCAGCGTCTGTTTTGGCACGAGAGCCTCCTTTCACGGAAGAACCACAACTTTGATCTTCGGTGCTGCAGATTGCATAACCGAGATCCTTCCTTGCTTATTATACACCTTTCACCGCACAGATGCTCCAACTTAAGATCCTGGTGGTCTTGCCACAAGGTTTCCGTAAGGACGCTCACGATCTTGGTTTGAGCCCACGGGCCTCTCGTATCGCCCTTAAAGTGGATGCAACTCTTTGACCCAGCGATATAATCCTACTATCCGCTTGGCCGGGAGGAGATCGCTATGAGTGAGGAACGACGGGAGAAGGTGCTAAAGGAGGTCGAGGAGAAGGGTATCCGGTTCATCCAGCTCTGGTTCACTGATCTCTTGGGGAATCCGAAGAGTGTAGAGATCACAACGGCTGAGTTGAAGAGAGCACTTCAGGAAGGGGTCGGCTTTGACGGCTCATCGATTCACGGGTTCGCCCGCATCGATGAGAGCGACATGATCATCAAGCCCGACCCGGAGACCTTTGTCGCTCTCCCCTGGGGTAACGTTGCCCGCCTGATCTGCGACGTCCTTGAGCCGGACGGAAGCCCTTACCATGGGGATCCCCGCTGGGTGCTCAAGCGCGCCCTCGCTCGGGCGAGCGAACACGGGTTCTCGCTGTACGTTGGACCGGAGGTGGAGTACTTCTACTTTCAATCGGACTCTGAGATCGACCCTCTGGACCGTGGCGGGTACTTCGACCTCGTCCCCCCGGATATGGCCTCGACGATTCGGAGGGAGACGGTCCTTGCCCTCGAGGAGATGGGAATTGGGGTGGAGGCGGCCCACCATGAGGTGGCTCACGGCCAGCAGGAGATCGATCTTCGCTTCGGCGATGCTCTGACGATAGCGGATAGCCTGATGACCTGCCGGTTGGTCGTAAAAGAAGTAGCGAGAAGACACGGGCTGTATGCCACATTCATGCCTAAACCGCTCTCCGACCAGAACGGATCAGGAATGCACACGCACCAGTCCCTCTTCTGCAAAGACGGGCACAACGCCTTTTTCGATCCTGATGACCCTCTCTACTTATCCTCGATCGCCAAGGGGTACATCGCCGGATCATGAGACACGCCAAGGAGATCACCGGGGTCTGCGCACAGTGGTCAACTCGTACAAGCGACTCGTCCCCGGGTATGAGGCGCCGGTCTACATCACCTGGGCCCACCGGAACCGGAGCAATATGATCCGGGTTCCCATGTACAAGCCGGGCAAGGAAGCCGCTACCCGCATCGAGTTTCGCGCCCCGGACCCAGCGTGTAATCCATACCTTGCTTTTGCTGTCCTCCTTCATGCCGGGCTTGACGGGATCGAGAAGGGTTACCCCCTCCCTGATCCGATGGATCGGGACGTCTACGCGATGGGGGAGGAGGAGCGAGCTGATCTGGGGATCGAAGCACTCCCTGGGAGCCTGAACGAGGCAATCGCAGCGATGGAGGAGAGCGAGCTTGTCCGCCGCTCTCTTGGCGATCACATCTTTGAGAAGTTCATCCAGAACAAGAGAATCGAGTGGGACGCCTACCGCTCCCAGGTTCATCAATACGAACTGGAACGTTACCTCGCCGTCCTGTGAGTCAACATACCATTGAGGATGAAGCAGTGATGGTGACGGAAGAACGGGATTAGGGATTGAAGGATTAAGGACGGGGAGGAGTGCAAGGTGAGATGGCTGGGAACTGATCGCTGAGAGCCGATAGCTACTACGTACGAACGGGAAATAATGGCCTTCGTTATGAAGTGGAGACAGAGCGGGTCACCATTAATGAAACGCAGTACTTCGAAGACGTCCCGCCCAAGGTCTGGGAGTATCAGATCGGCGGCTATCAGGTCTGCCACAAGTGGCTCGAGGACCGTGAAAGGTTCCACTTCAGCAAGATAACACGTAAGCTCTGGGGGAGGAGGCGGATGACCGTCACATACATCAATCGGAAAGGTAATACCTATTACCTTCACCAAGGAACGACCAAGAGGGGTAAACCGAAGTACTTTTTCTCAATGAAGGAAGAGGGCGTGTTGCCGGAATCGATCCCTGCTGGGTACGAGATCTACGAGAACCCTAACGCTCGGGTGTTCTTGCGAAGGATCCCTCCCCAAGTGTTCACGGAGGAAGAGATCTCCATCGTAAGAAACGGCGTTAAGGCTCTCTCGGCTCTGCAGGATTTCAAGATCGAGATAAAGGGGAAGGCTATCGTTGTCTTCGAGCCCGATCAGGGTCTTGATTCACTCAGTAAGACCATTTCAGCTATTTCCGGACGCGATAGCGCAGAAATTAAGGAGATATTGAGCTCAACTCTCACCTACTTGCCGACGATGAGGTTTGTTCTTGTGGATGAGAAAAGGCGTTGGTTCCACGTCGAACGGATGTGTTACCTGGGTGATGCTGATTGGTTGCTCCTGGATGGTGGCGATCTGAAACGCCTTGCAGAGGATTACTGCCCTCATCTAGGCAGAGAATCGTTTTACGAGTTAATATAGCTCTACATCAACGCAAAAGGAGGCTCGGCCGTGCACACCGCAGGAGGAGAGTCAGCACCATCCCTCGAAGAGTGGAAGGCCCTCTACCAGGCGGCTAAGGAGTTTCATGCCCTCGCTCCGTGGAGGTGGATGTGGGACAGCGATCTCTTTGGGGTACAGGATCCCGTAACCGGTGAGATCACCTATGCCTGTGTACTGGGGAACGGGGGCGAGGTCTTCGCTCTGGTCGGCTATCTTGGAAGTGAGGGTCTTGCTGTCTACAACGAGATTCTATTCGAGGAGATATATCCCGAAAGCCCTGAGGCGATCACTGCACAGAGGTGCCTTATAGCCTCCTTTGAGGATCGCGCAGAGATCGGAAAAGAAGACTACAGAATCATACGACAACTCGGACTTCGTTTCCGGGGGCGCAATGCCTGGCCGCTCTTTCGGAGCTATCGGCCTGGATTCTTCCCTTGGTATTTGACCGCGCAAGAGGCTCGCTCCTTGACTGTAACCTTGGAACAGGCTGTCGAGGTCGCGCAACGGATGCGTGATACCCCCGACCTTCTCCTCACTCCGGAAGAGGATCTTTACCTGGTGCGAGTGCCGCAAGACCGGGAGGGAACGTGCTGGAGGGATGAATGGCATACGCCGGCTCCATATGAGAAGCCGGAACTTCCCCTCCCTCACTTACCGACGACGGCTTTGAAAAGGCTGCGAGAATCCCCCACCCCGAGGCGCGGCACCTGGGAGATCGCCACCTTCCTCTTACCAGCGGCGGTCGAACAGGAAGGTGACGGTCCTCCTTTCTTTCCGGCAGCTCTTCTCGTCGTTGAACACAAGACAGGAATCGTCTTGCACATGGATCTATCCGAGCCTTGGGAGTATCTAGACCGATTACAGGAGCAGCTCCTTGCCGTCTTCAAGGACGCGGATAGTTGGCCGCGCGCCCTGTGGGTCGTGCAGGAAGACCTTCAACGGATCCTGCTCCCCCTGGCAGAACAACTCAGCATCGAGCTATGCAAAGTCCAGCGACTCCCGGCCCTTGAAGAAGCGCAGGAGTCACTGTTCGATTATCTTGATCCAGGCTCCGGAGGCGTTGGGTGAACCGCCTGACTCTCTAAACTACGAAATATTCTCCTCTTGTTCGAGGTAGTCGAGGATCGCTTCGACGGCGAGGTAACTCACCGAGCGGTCCTCTTCTTCCGCGAGCTTGGCCAACCGCTCGATGGGGCGAAGGGCTATCTTGTTCTTTGGGACGTAAATTGATACTTTGTCTAGTGTCTGTTTGCGCACGAGAGCCTCCTTTCAAAATACCGTTTTATTGTAACCGATCGTAAAGAAATAGCCCCTGTAAACTATGCCACAGAGGGTTTCTTTACTCACTAACAAGAAGATTCTACTACAACCAGCGCGGCCTGTCAACTCAAAGGCAGAACCGATACGGATTTCAAGGAAAAACATCGATTTATCGTTGGTCATAGATCTTTGTTTTGTGGTTCCTTATTATCTTGAGGGGGTAATTTAGATGACAAATACAGGATTGAAGGATTACGGAGCAGGGATTAGGGGCGGGAAGCAGTGATGAGTGACGAGTAAAGGGTGACAGGTGGAGGGTTCAAGGTCCAAAGTCAAGGGTTGAGAGCTCGACAAAACGGTGAATGGTGAGAAGCAAAGAGTGATAAGTGGTGAGGAAAGGCAAGAGCTGATCGCTGCGAGCTGAAAGCTGAGAGCTGATGGCTGAAAGCTCCTCACCTTTGGCTCTCAAGGTATCCCTGCAGGATGAGAACGGCGGAGAGGCTGTCGCGCAGGTTTTTTCGGCGTTTGCGTGATAGATCCGCCTGCACGAGGACTCGCTCTGCTTCGATGCTTGTCAGCCGCTCATCGAAGGTTACCACAGGAATGTGAGTACATTCGCGGATCGTCTCGGCGAAGGAGAGCGTTTCCTTGGTCATCTCGCCGCAGGAGCCGTCCATGTTGAGCGGCAACCCGAGGACGATCCGCGCAACTTTCCTCTCCGAGACGAGACGGCTTAAGAAAGCCAGGTCTTCCTTTTCGTTGCGCCGTTCGTGTACGGGGAGCGGGCTCGCCAGGATTCCTTCCTTGTCGGAGAGGGCGAGACCCAACCGGCGGCGGCCGTAGTCGATCCCGAGAATGCGCATGTCAGGTTCTGATGATCTCCAAGGCCCGGCGGACAAGCTCCTCCAAAGAGAGATCCTCTCCGCGCAGCCGTTCGAGGGCCCGCCGTGCTTCTCTTACAGAGAAGCCGAGCGATCTCGAGGTGAGGGCGCGCAGGGCGGTCTCCTCCTTCTCCGAGAGGGGGAGGGATGTGGGTCTGCCGAGATCGGGGGTGAGCTTGTCGCGCAGTTCGACGATGATCCGTTGCGCGGTCTTCTTCCCGATCCCCTTGACCGCTGTCAGCCGTTCGACATCCCCGGTAGAGACCGCGTCGACGAACTCCTCCGGCGAGAGGCGAGAGAGGACCTGCAACGCCAGGCGCGGGCCGATCTGCCCCACCGGAAGAAGCGAACGGAAGATCTCCCGCTCCTTGAAGCTCGCGAAGCCGAAGAGAGAGACCCCGTCGTCGCGAACGCTCATGTGAACGTAGACGAGCCCCTCTTCTCCTTGTTGATAGGTGGTGAGGGTTCGTAGGGGACAGAAGATGCGATAGGCGATCCCACCGGTTTCGATTACCAGGTGATCGCCCTCCACACGGATCACCCTGCCGGTGATCGAATCGATCATCGTTCCTCCTCCAACGTGCGCGGGCTCCGGTCGCATCCTTGAGCTCCTGAGTGAATCGCTCAACGCGACTCGGAGGAATTGCGATGAGCACGCGTCCCTCGTCGTCGTAAGCGACCTCCTCCACCCGTGTGGGGTAGCGGTGGATCAACCCCATCACCCGCGAACCGATCTCTGATGGGAAGGTGATCGCAAGCTTCACTTCACGGTGTTTCTCTATGAGCGTTGCCGCGGAGAGGGCCTCCTTCGTCGCGTCGGCGTAGGCACGGATCAACCCACCCAACCCGAGCTTCTTCCCACCGAAGTAGCGGACGACGACCGCCAGCACGTCGTAGAGACTCTTCCCTTCCACCTGCTGTAGGATCGGTCCCCCAGCGGAACCGGCCGGCTCCCCGGCGTCGTTCGTGTACACGATCGGGCCGGATTCCCCCATCAGCCGATAGGCATAGCAGCGGTGCGAGGCGTCGTGATACGCGTGCCGCACCTCCTCGATGATCCCAGGGACCTCCTCCTCTGAGGTGATCGGATAGAGGAGAGCGATGAAACGCGACTTCTTGCGCGTGATCTTTGCTGTGACTGGTTCCTTCAACGATAGGTAAGAATCGATCATGCGCGTCCTTCAAGCACGATCCCCGGCTCATCTTGCAGGGAAGAGACAAGATCGAACGCAGCCCTCACTGCATCTTCTCCACCGTTGATCAATAGCGAGACACTCCCCTCCCCCTCCCCGACGCCGCTGTTTGCAACCTGGGTCACCTCGACAGGGAAGAGGGTCTCCAGGGCGTCGATTTCGGTAATGACCCGACCGACAAGAGGGGACATCCCAGAAGGGATCCCCATACAGAGATCGAGCCTGCCGCTGCCGAGCTCACGTGAAAGGTCGGTGATCGAACTGTGGATCGTCTTTGCAAGGCCGATCGGGATGACGACATCCACCCCGCGGGCAAGCGCGATGGGAGGTAGCGGCCGACCGTCCCTCCACTGGCGGCTCCCGTGAGGACCCCGACCATCCCCCATGGATCGATTGCGTTCCCTCCCTTGATGATCAGGTCCCCCGCCTCAAGGGAAGCGAGCAACTCCTGGGGGTCTACCCTGACCTCTTTCCCTTTTCTGAGAACGATCTCGCCGACCTCGCCGAGGCGGGCGTTGATATTCCAGCGATCGTCGATGAACCCAGCGGCGAACGCTCCGCGATCGATCGATCGACCGAGGATCTCCTCGGCGACGATGGCATTCGTTGTCCCCAGGGTGATCACCACCGTCCGTGAGGAAAGCGCCTTCTTCACGATGGGAGTCGCCGCCACCCCTTTGGCGATGAGCCGTTTCGATGCACTCGCACCCAACACCACACAAGCTTCAATCGTCCTCCTTAACTTGCCAAGAACACGACCGATATGCTATAAGGTTCTCTGCCGTAATTCAAAATCCAACTTAAAAGGGTGATCGAACAGATGCGTTACAGCAACGAGGATTACGAGAGGGATGTGCGCGAGTTTGTGTGGAACATCCCCGCGGACTACAACATCGTCGATGTCGTGGAGGGGCACGCCCACAAGAACCCGGACAAGGTCGCTGTCTTCTGGGAGGACGCTGCCGGGAACAAGCGCGAGGTAACGTTCTCTCAGCTAGTCGATGGTGCCCACCGCTTTGGTGGTGCGCTCATCGGGCTGGGGGTAAAGAAGAACGATCCGATTCTGCATGTGCTTCCCCGCCTTCCGGAGGCGCTCATGGTGCAATTGGGAACGTTTATCGCCGGTGGGGTCGCCGTCCCGTGTTCAGAGATGTTGAAGCCGAAAGAGATCGCCTACCGAGCGAAGGTAAGCGGGGCGACGGTGATCGTCGCCGATACCTCCACTGCCGAGGCGGTCGAAGCCGCCCGTGCTGACTCTCCACTCTCGACCCTCATCCTCATCGGAGGAGAGCGCGAGGGGTGGGTCAGCTTCTCCGAATTGATGGAAAAGAGCTCGCCTGAGGTGAGGAAGGTCCCGATCACCGCCGATGATCCGATGACGATCAACTTCACCTCAGGGACGACCGGGAATGCCAAGCCGGTCGTGCACAAGCACCGCTGGATGTACTGCCATAATAGGGTCACGGGCCGCTATTGGTGGGGGCGAGCGAGGACGACATCATCTGGGCGACGACCGCCCCCGGCTGGGCAAAGTGGTACTGGAGCCCGATCGGCGTCGCCCTGACCACCGGAGCCTCTCAACTGATGTACAACGGCCGCTTCGATGCCGAGCGCTACCTGGAGCTGATCGAACGGTACAAGGTGACCAAGCTGTGCGCCACTCCCACCGAGTACCGGCTGTTCGCTCAACTCCCAGATATGGGGAAGTACAAGGTCGTGCTCGAGGACGCCCTGTCGGCCGGCGAGCCGCTCAACGTGGAGCCGATCGAGGCGTTCAAACGTGCCTTCGGGGTGACGATACGCGACGGATACGGCCAGACGGAGAGCGTCTGCCTCGTCTGCAACTACCCCGGCCTTAAGGTGAAACCAGGAGCGATGGGGAAACCGACACCCGGGCCGGGAATCGTGTTGATCGACGAAGACGGAAACCCGGTAAGACAGGGGGAGATCGGCGAGATCGCCCTTCGCCCGGAGAGTCCGGCGATCTTCGATGGGTACTGGAAGTCTCCGGAGTTGGACAAGGAGGCGTTCTCCGGCGGATGGTACCGCACCGGAGACCTCGTGCGGATGGACGAGGACGGATACCTCTTCTTCGAAGGGCGGGCCGACGATGTGATCCTCACCTCCGGCTACCGGATCGGCCCCTTCGAGGTCGAGGACGCCTGGTCAGCCACCCGGCGGTGGTTGAGGCGGCAGCAGTCGCTTCCCCGCACCGCGAGCGCGGCGAGATCGTCAAAGCGTTCGTGATCCTCGCTAAAGGGTACGAACCATCAGAGGAGCTGGTGAAGGAGCTGCAGGACCACGTAAAGAGCGTCACCGCGCCGTACAAGTACCCGCGGGCGATCGAGTTTGTCGATGAGCTTCCCAAGACGACGAGCGGGAAGATCAAACGCGCCGTGTTGAAGCGCCGCGAATGGGAGGGATGGGACCGGCGATGAGACGGAAGGGAAGGATCGTAGGAGGGGTGATCGTGCTCTCGATCGCCCTCCTTCCCGTAACGGTTTTTGCGTTCGGGATCGGCGTGGATCTTCCGGTCTACACGCTCGATCTCTCCGCCTCCCTGGCCAAGGTTCCAGTTGCGGTCGCAGATTCTCTCGACGCTCTCGGAATCTCCGGAACAGATGCAGCCTCGATCCGCGCCGATATGAACACGGCCCTGGCGCAGATCGAGGCGGATTTCCCGTCTCCTCGATGCCGATCCCGCTCCTCGGCGGGTCGATCGAGTGCCGCCTCCCGTTCATCGTCATAGATGGGCTCCGCCTCTCAGGGGGGATCATGAACGATTCGCTCTTGCGCGCGGCGGCGGACCTGTTCGACATGGAGGTGCCGAACCCACTCTTCGACGAAACGATCGACATCGATGGGATCGAGGGGACGGTCCGGGTTGATCTCTCCTTTTCGACGTTCATGCTCACAAGCGAGGTTGTCAAGCGGTTCGATCTTGCTGTCGCCGGGTTCGACCTCGGCCTGGGCGTCGACCTCATTCAAGGCTGGATCAACCCGGAGGTTGAAATCGTTTCGTCAGGGTTCCAGACCGAGATCGATGAAGCCCTTTCCGCCCTTCACCTAAACGATCTCCGCTGGTCGGTGTTCGCCGCCCACGTTTCCCTGGGGGTGAAGGTGGGTCCTCCGTTCCTGCGCGTGTTCGCGCGAGGAGCACTTCTCCTTCCTTTAAGCCAAAGCACAGGGTGGTGGCCGACCACGGTAGGTTCAATATCAGGAAATATTGGGATGGTGATTCGTTTCTAAATGGACGATCAAGAACTGTTAGCTGAAGCGATGAAGGTGCGGGTGAACGCGTACTGCCCCTATTCGAACTTCCCGGTGGGGGCGGCCCTTTTGTGTGCGGATGGGAGCGTTTACACCGGAGTCAACGTGGAGAACGCCGTGAACGGCCTCTCCCTCTGCGCGGAGCGGGTGGCCCTATTCAAGGCGATCTCCGAAGGGAAGCGTGAGTTTGTGAAGATCGCGGTCGTCTGTAACGCCGAGTACTGCCGACCGTGCGGGGCGTGTCGACAGGTCCTCTACGAGCACGCCCCTGACCTGGTGGTCCTCATGGGAAACCCGGAAGGGACGTTCAATCGCACGACGATCCGCGCCCTTCTCCCTGAGGCGTTCTCGCTGTAACCTCTTTTTGTATGTGGTTAGCGCCAGGCTAAAGGAAATCACGAATAGCACGAATGAATAGATTGCACTTGGGTTCTTTGTTGTTTCGAGTAGATACCGACTTCCAGCTTCGGTTATTCACCTGCTGGTCCTGGAGCTTAAGGAAACTCTCTTGCGAAGCACAACTCGCTGATACGCTTTTGAACAGTCCCAACTGAAGATTTAGTCCGGTTGGAACCGCGCGAATTCATCCCCGCCCACAGGGGGTATTCTTCGCGGTTCTCGTAAAAGTGTCTTTGATATGCGCGAGGGCTCTATAGCTATTCCTTCTTGGAGTGGGGGGAATGAACCGCTATAGTTAGGAGCAGCAACTGCATATGAGGGGGTAGGTATGAAAAAGTTAAAATGGTGTCTTGTTTTCCTGTTACTGGCTTTGGGAGTGGTGGCGTACGGGCAGATGGATCTGGAAGAGGCTCTGGCGCTCTTTCCGACCGGCTCCGATCTGATGGTCGAGTACTCCGATACGGGACGGACGCAGTTGGAGGAGGCAATCGATGCGTTCAGGCACGCTCTCGGTGTCACCGTCTCATTCGATGAGCTGGATGAGGAGGCCTACGGTACGCTTGAAATGGATATCGAGAAGAAAGATCTTGCGAATAAGCTCTCCCAGTGCTACTACACCCTGGGGGATGTCTTCCTGAGAGATGAGGATGGTGTGGCGAAGATCTTCGAGAGGGGACGGCTGTGGGGGCTTGTGGAGCTTGCGGATGAACCCCGATTTTGCCACGGAAGAGAAGAGGCACGGTTTCACCGCGGCGGTCTCCCAGGAGATGGATATCGCAGCCCTCTATTGGACCTACGCCAACTGGGCACGCAAGGATGAGTTCGACAAGCTCGGGGCGATCGCGCGGAACGACCCCCCGAAGCTCCTCGCCCTGGCGGAGCGTGCTCTCGCTGTGGATGAGACCTACATCTCCTACGGCCCCTACCGTTCGCTCGCCGCGTTCTGGGGTGGGCTTCCACCGTTTCCGCTCATCGCGTTCGGGCAGAACCTCCCGCTCTCTCTCTCCTACATCTGCCCGGTGATCGACGAGCCGGGCTACTGCGCGGATTGCCTGGACTGTCCGATCGATGCGAACTGCAACGCGTACTTCGAGAATCGGCTCATCTTTGCAGAGTACTACCTGATGGAGAAGGAGCTGTGGGAGGATGCAGAGCGGGTCCTTCGAAGCATCCTTACAGATCCGATCGGAGAGTCCTATCCCCTGTATAACGCCCTCTGCCAGGACTCGCCGCGGAGCTGCTCGAAGAGGTGCAGGAGCACTTATGAGTTCGATCTTCCAAAAGGCGATTCGGCGTTCCGTTCCCGCTTTTGCTATAGTGGGTCGGTCATTCTTTCACAAAGGAGAAAAGATGAAGAAGCTTGTGTCGTTTGGGGTTTGCTTGTTATTGTTCGGTGGTCTCGCACTGGGGCAAACCGAGACGCTCGATCTTGAGACCGCGCTCTCCTTCTTTCAGAACGAGAACCTGATGATCACATACTCCGATGAAGGGCGTGCCCAGTTGGAGGAGATCATCGCGACGTTCCGGGCCGCCCTCGGCGTACCCGAGGATCTCGATGAGACGAGTGAGGATGCGGTCGGTGCGTTGGAGATCGATATGGCACTCAAAGATGTGGTGAACAGGCTCTCTCAAGGCTATTACACGCTCGCAAACGTGTTTGCCGATGAGAAGGATCAGGAAGAGATCTACCTCAAAGGGAAGAACTGGGGGTTCAAGAGCCTGCGGATGAACCCCGCGTTCGATGATCTACGAGGTGGCCGATTCGATACCTCGGTGGCGAACGAGACCGATATCGCTGCCCTCTACTGGACGAACTCCAACTGGCTGCGCGTGGCCCAGAAGCACCCGATGCAGGCGGTAATGGCCGGGATCCCGAAGAAGACACAGATGATCAGCGAGCGGCTCCTTGAGATCGCTCCCGACTACCTCTCTGGCGGTCCGTACCGCTCCTACGGGGCCTACTGGTCGGGCCTTCCGATCGGAAAGGATCTAGAAAAGGCGCTGTGCTACCTATGTCACGTCGTTGATGAACCCGGCTACTGCGCCGACTGCGCGGTTGGTGAGCGGGTACCCGAGGCTGATGCGTACTTCGAGAACCGGACCTTCTTCGCTGAGTTCTACCTCATGCCGAAAAAACAGTGGGAGGATGCGGCGCGGGTCCTTAAGAGCGTCCTCGACGAGCCGGTCGGGGAAGAGTTCCCCCTGATGAACGCGTTCTCCCAGGAGAACGCGCGCCGACTCCTCGCAGAGGTGAATGAACACCTGTAGGAGGGACAGGATTAGGGATTAAGAGGTGGGGATTAGGGATTCATAACGCTCTGGTGTTTCCACAGTCACTCCTTATCCTCCCTCTCCTTATCCGCTCCGCTTCAGGCGTCCGGTGCGCTTGGCGTAGCGCTCCACGCGGCCGAAGATGAAGAGCCCCACCGTGATCACCGCCGTTCCCGCGCCGATCAGGGCAAGGACGGTCGGTAGGAGGGTGCGGGTCGAACCCCCGTCCAGGAGGCAATCGCGCATCCCTTCAATCACGTAGGTCGCTGGTGAGGCGGCGGCGATCACCTGCAGCCATCCGGGGAGGTCTCCACCGGGTAGTAGACCCCGGAGATGAGTAACAGGATCGCGGCGGCGGCGTTCGTCATCTGTGCCCCTCGCTCCGGGTAGAGGAGGGGGAGGACTGCGGCGAGGATCCCCAACCCGACGAACGAGACACTCCCCGCCAAGAGGAGGAGGACGGCTCCGAGTAGGTTCGCCCCCGAGAGGTCGAGGTGGAAGAATGAGGCGACGATCAACAGGATCACGAGTGTACGCAGGATCCCGTAGACGATGGCGAAGAGGGTCGTCCCCACGAGGTGGGTCGGTCGCGACACCGGGGCCATGAAGGTGTACTCGATCGTCCCCTCCCACCGCTCCCAGGCGATCATCTCGGAGATGGAGTAAAAGATCACCGAGAGATATGACCAGATCAGCGTTCCCACCAACAGGTAGGTGATCAGGTACTGTGTGTCGAGGGCTTGGCCGCTGATCCGCTCCATCCCCGCCCCGATGTAGGTGACGGCGAGCGAGTTGACGAGCGAGTAGATCAGCCACACGATCTCCCAGCCCCAATAGCGTTTGATCAGGTTGATGTTCCGCTCGACAAAGGCGTAGGCGACGCGGATCTCCCTTGCAATCGTATTCATTCCACCTCCTCTTTCATCCTCTTTCCCGTCAGTTCGATGAACACGTCCTCTAGCGTCGGTTCGTGCCCGTTGCGTCGGCTGACCGATTCCTTCAACCCCTGGGGAGTGTCGAGGGCGATGATCCTCCCTTCCTCGATGATCGCGATTCGATCGCACAGCCGATCCGCCTCCTCCATGTCGTGCGTGGTGAGGAGGATCGTCGCATCGTGCGTCTCACGGATCTCACGCACGAAGCCTTGTACGTCGCGCTTGGAGTAGGGATCGAGCCCGGTCGTCGGCTCGTCCAGAAGGAGGAGGGTGGGCGAGGTGAGAAAACCGCGCGCTACCGCGACCTTCTGCTGCATCCCCCGCGACATGTTCTCCATCGGGGAGGTGAACGCCTCCTCCTTCAGGCCGAGGCGGAGCATGATCTGGCGCATCTTCTCGCGTGCCTCCCGTATTGGCATCCCGTAGAGACGAGCGGCGTAGCTCAGGTTCTCCAGCGGGGAGAACTTCTTGAAGAATGCGGCGTCGACTGAGACACGGTTGATCAGACGTTTGACCGCGAAATCTTCCTTCTCGACGTCGTGACCAAAGACGTGAATCGTCCCGGAATCCGGGAGGAGAAGGGTGGAGAGGAGCCGGATCAAGGTCGACTTCCCTGACCCGTTCGGGCCGAGGACTCCGAAGATCTCCCGCCGGGAGACCGAGAGGCTCACCCCGGTGAGGGCGACCACCACCTCCCTCTTTGCGTGGGAGAAGCGCTTGTTTCGTTCCTTCTTGATGAAGACCTTACAGACCTGGTTTAGTTCGAGCGCAGGGGTACTCATAGTAACTCCTTGAAAGATAAGAGAAGACCAACCGGCAAAAGGCAGATAAGCCGACCACAGACGACGGACGGGCTACCTCTAAAGCGCTCTATTCCTCACGATGATCGTACCCCCAAGTAGGTCTTGTGGGACCGGTTGTTTTAGAAAAGCAAGAACGAGTATATGGGGAAGAAGGGGCGCTGTCAAGCTGAAGAAGCCGCTGCTGTCTTGTTTTTAGCCATCAGCCGCCAGCGATCAGTAGTGTAGCAGCGGAGCTTGCGTTAGATGTTGGCCTCGGTCGGCTCAACAAAGCTGACAGCTGATCGCTAGAAGTCTAGCCTCTGGCATTCCTTTACCGGCATTCAGAAACGCCCTACAATACGTCTATGGACCGCCAAATAGCAGGATTAACACTGATCGTTTGCCTCTTTGCCGTAGTGATGGGAAACGCATCTCCCGCTTCGCTCGGTTCGATGTTCGCCGATTCCTACACCGCGTTTGCTCCTCTCTATTCTCTCTATCGCTCGTACGCCGATTACCTCTTCTACGGCTCCGAGGTGGCGATCCCCCAGGTTGGAGGAGACGTGCGAGTCTTTCTCCGACCGCTTGGCGGACCTTCACATGGAGTTCATTGTGCAGACCGATTCGCAAACGGTCGCGGAGGTCACCCTGCTCGCTCACCTGCGGGCGAGCGTGGCCTCGTTCTGCCGTGACTACCAGGCAGAGATCGCGGCGATCAGCTCCCTTACGGAGCCTGATCTCTCCTTCTTCAGACAGGCAGCGGATGCAGGAATGTTCGCCGCGATCTCTGAGCTCAACAAGCAGCTCGAAGGGGTCTTCACCCTCACCCTGGAGGATTTCGGCGGGACCGAAGCCGGATGGAGATTCAGTGCCGCCTTTGCAATCCGGACGCTTATCAACCAGGAGCCGATCGAGCGGATCGATCCCTCTCTCAAAGAGATCCTCCTCGGTCCTAAGGAGGATCCGTTCCCCCGGGAGGATCTTCCCTCTGCAATCCTCCCGCAGATCGACGCGCTCGCTTCACTCGTCGATAGGAATCTCTCTAGGGAGGAACAAGAGGCGGCGGCTTCACTCGCACAAATGATCTACGACTTCCTCGTTTTGGCTGATCGCTGAGAAGCCGAAGAAGGGGCTAGGGGAGGCGGGGCTGCTGCCTGCCGCCCGCCTCCCCTGGGTAAGAACCGTTGGCTGTTACGGTATCTCTCTCAATTACCCTTTATCACAGCCTGCGACGGCGTGATCCTTGCTCTCGTACGAGAAAAGGGCGACTTTGGCTCACCGCGCGTTTACGATGAGGAACCGGTAAGGAGGTAACGGTAGAAGCCTTATCGCTGAGGTTTTATCCCCTACTCGCTTTAAGCCGCTTGCCGTATGTGCCCGATCCTCGCTCCTTGTCTAAGCTGAAATCAGGATAACGGAGATAACGGAGTGGCAAGAGGGCAGGGGTCAGGGAGATGACGGGAGTTGATACCGGTTGCGCCTCCCGCCGGTCTGAGGAGAGGGTGTCGGATGTCCTCAATTGTTAGGGGGAATCTGGGCGATCCGCCAGTAGTCCTGAACGGTTTGGATGAGGCGCTCGAAGTCCTTTGAGTCCACGGGCTTTGTCATGTAGCTCGCTGCCCCGCTGTCGTACGCACGGACCATGTCCTCCTCGCGCTCGGAAATGGTGAGGACGATCACCGGGATACGCCGCAACTTGTCGTCCTGCTTGATCTTTGCCAAGACCTCCAGCCCACCGATCTTGGGGAGGTTCAGATCGAGGAGGATCAGGTCGGGCCGAGGGGCGTCCTCGAACTTTCCTTCGTGGTAAAGGAACTGAAGGGCCTCCTCACCATCGTAGGCGAAGGAAAGCTCGCACTTGACGTCGCTCTTGCGCATGGCCCGTTTGATAATTGTGACATCGTTCGGATTGTCTTCGACAACAAGGACCTTCATCTTCTCTGGGTTAAGCATTGATCTCCACCTCACTCCTGGCATCTATCTTGGGGATTGTAAAGAAGAACGTGCTCCCTTTCCCGACTTCCGACTCCACCCAAATCTCCCCTTTGTGCTCCTCGACGATCCTCTTACAGATCGCGAGACCGGCGCCAGTCCCTTCATAATCGTCTCTAGGGTTCAATTTTTCAAATATTGCGAAGATTCGCTCCTGATAGCGTGCTTCTATTCCGATCCCGTTGTCTTTGACGAAGAATGTGTGCATCCCTCTCTTTCGGGACTCCTTCAACCATCCGACGTGCAGTGTGGGGAGGGCCTTATCATTGTACTTGATGGCGTTGACGATCAGGTTGCTGAACAGGTCTCTGATGCGGCTGCGGCTTCCCCGTACCGCCGGAAGGTCGTTGTCGACCTGCAGGTTGACTCCCTGCAGGCGGGCGTGGAGATCCTCCTTGATCTCCTCCAAGACCCGTTGCACGTTGACCCGTTCGAACGAAGCGGTATCCATGTGGATGCTGGAGAGGGCAAGGAGATCGTTGATCAGTTCCCGCATTCGGGAAGAGGTCTTCTTTAATGTGTGCAGATAATTGACACCCTCTTCGTCAAGCTTCTCCGCGTAATCCTCCAGAAGAAAGCCGCTGAACGCTTCGATCGTGCGCAGGGGTTCCTTCAGATCGTGCGAGACGACGTGGGAGAATTCCTCCAGCTTTTCGTTGCTCCGTTCGAGGTGCTTCGTCTTTTCGAGGAGGACCTTTTCGAGTTCTTTGATCTTTGTGATGTCGATATAGTGATCGATCCGTCCTCCCCTGTACCGTTCCGTCTCGATCGGGATCGAACGGTACTCGAGGACGCGCTCCTCCCGTCCCAAGCTGGGACGGATGCGACAGGTGTAGGAATCGATCCTGGTACCGTTTTCAAGCGCTTCCTTCACCACTTCGCCGACGCTCTTTGGGTCCTCAAGGGCGCAGGCGTAACGGTCGAATGCACGCAGCGCATCGATCCCGATCAACCGGTCGCGATCGATCCCGAAGAACTGCCCGATCGTCTCGTTCGCCCATACAACCTGCCGTTTCCGATCGGTGATGATGATCCCGGAGTCGAGGGTGTCGACCGCGTCCTCGATCAGGAAGCGATAGCGCGCTTCGGTCTCCATCAGGCGGCGCTCCAGTTCCACCTGCTGGCGGAGGTCGCGGGCCTCCATCACCGCCACCCGCTCCGTCACTCGCCTCCCCTTCAATTCGACAGGGATCGTTGTGCGTTCCTCTGAAATGAAGCGCAACTTCACGTCGCGGACCTCTCCCCGTTCGAAGAGACGCAAGAGTTCGACCTTCATCTGGTCGATATCGTTGGGGTGGACGTATTCACTGAGTTGGAGGGAGCGTTGCGTCGGATAGGCGAGCACACTGCGCGAGGTTTCGTTGCGTTTGAGAACCGTCCCGTCTTTGTCGACGAAGTGAACAACGTTCAACGAGTTCTCAAAGATCTCTTCATCGTAGCGTTCCTCCAGGCTCTTTGCCTGCCGCCAGCGGTCCCGCCGGAGCTCCAACTGCTGGTTGACGAAGCCGATCCCGCCCCCGAGGAGAAGGCACACGCTCAGGAGAGCTCCCAGCAGCGGAGGATCCTTAAAGAACCCGAGGAACGGGATCCCAAGGAGCGCGGTAGCCAGTCCCAGGAGGAGCCCCCCGCGAAGTTTGAGGGAGGAGGCGACGAGGATAAGAGGAACGGCGAGGACGGCGAAGACAAGGCTGGGGGGACAGAGCCCTGAAAGAGAGAGCATCCCAATGGCAAGGAGGGCGATGCCGTATGCCACAACACTAATGATCGTCCTCTCGACGGGGTTCAGTCTTCTCGTCACTGCTCTCATCGCCCTCTCGGTGAGGCCGGTGTTGCCCTCCTCCGCTCAACGGACAAATGTCTAAATCAAGTATAGAAACGTTCTAGACCATAAGGAAGGACACCGATCACCTAGAGGGAAGACGTTCTTCTTAGGGAGCCCCCAGAAGGATCAGATGATCAGATTTGGATTGAGGTTAACTGAGAAGGGTTCCATGATCTTTTGCAGGTAGTCCTCACGGAGGATCTTGATCTTGCGGCTCTCGATCGCGATGATCCCGCGGCTCTCCAATTCGGAGAGTGTGCGTATGGCCGTCTTGGAAGAGACCCCAGCCATCTCAGCGAGCTCGGCTCGAGAGAGTTCGACTCCGCTCTTTCCCAAGTGAAGGATCAAGCGGGCCAATCGTTCTTTGCTGGATGAATAAGATCGCTCGGCAAGCTTGTTCTGGAAGGCCTTCAGCTCCTCGGAGAGTTTCTCGTAAAGACGGAAGATCGTCTTTGGGTGCCGCTCAAGGAAGTAGAAGAAGTCCCCCCGCTCGATGAATCCGACCACCACTGGTTCAAGGGTCTTTGCGTAAGCGTTATGACTCCCCTTATCGAAGAGGGTCGTCTCGCCGAGGATCTCTCCCGGCCCGACGATCTTCAGGATCTGACTCTTGGCGCGCATGCTCCGCTTGACCAGCTTTACCATCCCTTCGTAGACGAGATAAAAGCCGAAGGCCGGGGCCCCCTCTTGAAAGATAATTTCCCCGCGTCCGTACTGGATCTTGCGTGCGTTTTCCCTTAACTTTTGCAGGTCCTTCTCCTTGAGGTCGGAGAAGATCCGAAAGTCCTTAAGATCGATCATGCTGGTCCCCCCCTTTTTCCCGCACCCGTTCGTCACGTTTTTCTCATCCCCTCATCACCCCAGGTAAGGGGTCAAACGTCCCGCATTGTAACAGATATCACGCTAAAACCAAATCCTCTCACACCTTCCGCTTGCACGGTCCTCACATCAGGGGATAGAATGCGATCGATCATGAAAGAATCCAGACGGAATGGGAAGATCGGCGTGACCGTCCTTCAACCTCGGATCATCGAGGAGGAGGACAAGAAGCGCCTGGCACGGGTGCAAGCCCTCCTGACGGAGGGACGAGGGACGGATCTCATCCTCTTGCCGGAGCTGTGGCGGGTGGGTTACTCCAATTTTGCTTCCTACCGGGAGAGAGCGGAGGCGCTTGCTGGGGGGACGGTCTCCTTCCTGCAAGGTGCGGCGCGGGAGGAGAGAGCGTATCTGCTGGGGGGGAGCTTTATCGAGCGAGATCACGATCACCTCTACAATACAGCCGTCTTGCTCGATCGAAACGGTGAGATTATCGGAATCTATCGCAAATCACACCTCTTAAGTTACCGCTCGCAGGAGCGGGACCTCCTCACCCCGGGGAATGAGCTGACGGTGATCGAAACACCGATCGGAACGCTAGGGATCGCGATCTGTTACGATCTGCGCTTTCCCGAGATCTTCCGAGCGATGAGCGAGAGCGGGGTGGAGGTCTTCCTCGTCCCAGCCGCTTGGCCGATCACACGCATGGAGGCGTGGGAGGCCCTCTGCCGGGCGCGGGCGGTGGAGAACCAGGCGTATATCATCGCCTGCAACGCCGTAGGGGAAAGGCTCCTCGGCCACAGCATGGTGGTCGACCCGTGGGGGGTGAAGATTGCTTCCCTGGGGAGTGGAGAAGGGGTGCTGCAGACTTCGCTTGACCTTGCACGTCTCCGACGGTTCCGGGAGGAGTTCCCGGTGTGGCGCGAGCGCTAGAGGGATCTTCTGATCCTGCTTGACACATAGGGAATCGCTACTTAAACTTAATCGTGTTCTTACTAGACGCCGGAGTGGCGGAATTGGCAGACGCGCAGGATTCAGGATCCTGTGAGGATTACACCTCGTGTGGGTTCAAGTCCCACCTCCGGCATACCCTGACAACATTGAGCACCAGAATAAGGCGGTCCGCTGCCATCTCGAGCGGGTAAAGACTCCTAACTTCGGCTAGTTCGGCCTGTCGGACAGGCAGGTGCGAGCAACCCCTCATACCCCAAGGATTAAAGGATTATGGGGCGAGGAGTGGCTGTGGAAACACCCAAGCGTTATTAATCCCAACCGTTAACTCCTGGAACCTCTGCCACCCATCCGGTCCATCGATCACCATCATGCTTTGTTATGACGGCGTAAGTGTTTGCCATTACGAAGTCTCCTCAACAGTGCGTTGCATCCTCCCGGCCCTTTCCCTATTCTCGCGATATGAGACCCAGGGAGAAGGCAAGATCGATCGCGGAACGCCTCCGCAGCCACTACGGCGAGATCACCCTTACCAAGAGAAATCCACTTGAGGAATTGATATCGACGATCCTCTCGCAGAACACGAACGATACGAACCGGGATCGGGCCTACGCTTCCCTCCTTTCACACTTCAGGAACCTCGACGCGGTGATGGAGCGCCGGTGGAGGAGATCGCAGAGGCGATCCGGATCGGGGGGCTGCACTACCAGAAGGCGCGGTACATCAAAGGGGTTCTTCAGCGGATTGAGCAGGAGAGGGGAATCCTTGACCTCTCCTTTCTTGCGGATCTCTCGCTCGACGAGGCGATGGTCTGGCTCCTCGCCTCCCCGGGGGTGGGGAAGAAGACGGCGGGGATCGTTCTCCTCTTCTCGTTCGGTATGCCATACTTCCCGGTCGATACACACATCAGGCGTGTCTTGATGCGTCTGGGCCTTGTGGGAGCGAAGGATGACCCTCATGAGCGGATAAACGTGCTCCTGCCACCTGATCCGGCTCTTATGAGACGTCTTCACCTGCACCTGATCCGTCTCGGCCGTGAGCTCTGCCATCCACGGAGACCGGAGTGCCCCCGCTGTCCGCTAAGAGGCGGCTGCGTGTGGCACACCGGGCAGGATCTCACCGGATAGCTCTTGCCTTTTCCATCACAACCGGCGAAGATTAAGGTTAAAGCGCGGTTTATGGATGAGGAGGGGGCGTGCATCACCTCGAAGAGCGACTGGGAGAGGGGCTAAGAGCGAGAGAGATGACCCTGGCGGTCGCCGAGTCGTGCACCGGTGGCTCTTAGCGAGCCGGATCACAGACGTTCCGGGAGCGTCTGATTATTTCCGCGGTGGAATTATCGCTTACCAGAACGATGTAAAGGAGCGACTGCTCGCTGTTCCCACGCGGGTCCTGGCTCAGCACGGCGCGGTGAGCGAGGAGACGGCGAAGGCGATGGCGATCGGGTGTAGGGATCTCCTGGTGAGCGATATCGCTCTTTCAATCACGGGAATCGCCGGCCCGGGCGGGGGGAGCGCGGAGAAACCGGTGGGCTTGGTCTACATTGCTCTCGCCACCGCTGACAAGGTCAGTTGCCATCGGTTCAATTGGGGTAAGGATCGGCTGGCGAATAAAGAGAGTTCGGTCAATGCGGCTCTCAAGCTCGTTCTCGCCTTATTGAAAGGTGGCTTCCAACCGTTTGAAACCGGGAGGGAGATCCGGTAGCCTTCCCCCCTAGCCTTGGGAAAGGGAGCGGTAACGATAAAGATCTGTTCATACCTTGAGGTGCACGGCCTGGTCGATCGGTCTGGGATCGGGATGGCGACGCGTAATAGCGTCCAGGCCTTGGAGCGCCAGGGGATCGCTGTGACGAGGGACCCCACCGGAGACTACGACCTGTTGCACCTGCAGTGGATCGGCCCCAAGTCGCTCTACTATGCGCGACGGGCCCATAAGAAGGGGCGGCCGGTCGTGCTGAGCGTTCATACCCCGCCTGATCTGATCCACGAATCGCTCACCTTCTCGCACACGCTCGCGCGCGTATACGGCGGCTACCTGCGCCGATTCGCCCATAGCGTCAATCTCTTCATCGCCCCCTCTCCCTTTGCCGCGCAGGAGCTCGCTCCCATCGTACAGAGACGGCCGATTCGCGTCGTCTCTAGTGGGGTGAATACCGATAAGTTCCGCTTCGATGAAGATAAACGGGATGCCTTTCGGCGCAGATACGCCCTCGATCGCCCGACAGTCCTCTGCACCGGCAGGTGATCCCCCGGAAAGGGATTGAGGATTTCTTTGAGGTAGCGCGTCTCCTCCCGGATCTCACATTCGTCTGGGTCGGGACGAGGGTCAATCGATTCCTGTTTTACAGTCCTCGTTTCGAGCGTCTCTTGCAACACCATCCCAAGAACGTTCGCTTTACAGGCTTCATCGAAGACGTCACTGCCGCCTACAGCGGATCCGACCTCTTCTTCTTCCCTTCACACGCGGAATCGCTGGGATTGGTGATCTTAGAGGCAGCGGTGACCGGGCTTCCTATTGTCGTGCGCCGCCTTCCGGTCTACCAGGATTGGCTGCAAGAGGGGAAGAACTGTCTGATGGGCGCGGATCCCGAGGAGTTCAAAGAGGCGATAATGCGCCTTCTCAGCGAACATCCCCCTTCCCTGTCGGCGAACGGTCTGGCGGAGAAGCACGGCTTGGCACAGGTCGGAACGGACCTTGTCGCTGCTTACCAGGAGGTGCTGTGATGAGGCGACGGATCTTCGTGATCGGACTCGATGGGGTGGGTTTCCCGCTCATCGAGCCATGGATCGCTGCTGGGAAGCTCCCGCATCTGGCACAGGCGGTCGAGTCTGGAACACATGGAACCCTGGAGAGTACGATCCCGCCCCTGACTGGCCCCGCCTGGTCGAGCTTTCAGACCGGGGTCAACCCCGGTAAGCATGGGGTCTCAAGCTGGACAAAACGCCGCCGGGGAGCTACGCGATCCGCGTTGTCAACGGGGATGATATCTCCTATCCCACCGTGTGGGAGCTCGCGAGCGAGAGCGGGAGAAAGGTTGTAACGATCGGCCTCCCGCTCACCTTATCCCCCCCGCCCGGTCAACGGGGTGATCATCCCTGGGATGTTGACCCCGAAGAGCGATCCCTCTCCCACGTATCCTCCGGAGGCCTACGCGCAGTTGCGCCGCGCTGCACCCGACTACCGCTTCTTCCTGAGTGTGCGCAGCGGTTTACGCTCAAAGGTAAGGTCGAGGAGCTATTGACAGGGGTGAGAGGAAGGGCGGCCGCGGCGAAGCACTTCATGCGTCAGTACGACTGGGATCTAATGATGCTCCACTTTCAGGCGACAGACAAGGTACAGCACGACCTGTGGGGGATACAGAAGGATGGCTTCGATCCCCTCCTCACAGTCTTCCAGGAGGTCGATCGGCAGGTCGGAGAACTCACCGAGATCGCCCAAGGGATGGGGGGGAGTGTGATCCTTCTCTCCGATCATGGGATGGGGCCACAGGAGTACACCTTCTCCATCAATACATGGTTGCATGAGTCAGGCTACCTCAAGCTCAAGAGGGGAGCAGCGGGACGCTTGAAGAGCGCAGCGTTCCGCCTCGGCTTCACGCAGAAGCGCCTGATGCACGTCGGCCTACTCCTCTATCCACTCGCCTACAGACTGGGACTCGTGAGCTCGTTCTTCGATACGGTGGGGGAGGGTGTGGTCGCTCGGTTGATCTCCTCGCTCTTCCTTTCCCTCGATGATATCGACTGGTCGAGAACTCTTGCCTACTCGCACGCCGACATCGGACACATCCGTCTGAACCTGCAGGGACGCGAACCTCAAGGGATCGTAGCAGAGGAAGAGGCGGATGGGCTGATCGATGAACTGATTGAAGAGCTGCAAGCGGTGGTAAATCCTCATAACGGGGAGCCTCTCTTGGGTCAGGTCTTCCGCCGCGAGGAGATCTATCACGGAGAGAGGCTCTCCCAAGCCCCGGACATCCTCTTCCTTCCCCGAGACCTCCGCACGCTGGGAAACGGCGCCTCTGGTTTCTACTCCAAGGTCCCGTTCGATCGTCCCCTCCTTCGCGCAAACCACCGTATGGAGGGGATCCTTATCGCCACCGGCGAGCCGTTCCGCTCCCACCATACGATCCATGGGGCAGCATTGACCGACCTTCCGACGAATCTACTCTACCTTCTCGGTTGTCCGATCCCTACTTACATGGATGGAATGATCTGGGAGGAGGCGTTCCTCCCCGGGACCCTCATGAACGAGCCACCGCAGTGGAGCGAGCGTGCTCCGTCTCGGAGCGGATCATCCACCGATAGACAGGACTCGGCAGACGATGCAGAGTTACATCGGCGTCTCAAGCAACTCGGGTATCTCAGTTGAAGTTGAACCGCCTATGAATTCCATGCTAGGATCCTACTATGAATAAACAACACCGACAGAGGCTGAGCTACGCACTCTCCACGGTGATCGGGATCGGCCTACTCGGTGGTGTCGTCTATTACGTCGCTGGCGGAGCATCCTGACGCAGATCCACGCGCTGGGGAACACAGGGATCATCACAGTGGTCGGAAACGTCCTTCTGACTGTGCTTACCTGGATCGTTGGCTGGTGGGTCATCCTGCGTTCTTACGGGATCACCGTTTCCTTACGGACCATAACCTGGGCGCGCCTGAGCGGCTACGCGGTGAGCTACCTCACCCCGTCGCTCTACTTCGGGGGGGAGCCGATCCGTGCGTTGATGATCGCCGACCGCACCTCCGCTCCCGTGACCCGCATCTTCGCCACGATCGTGGTCGAACGGTTCCTGGGGGGCTTGAGCCTGATCGTTTTCATCTTCGTCGGAAGCTTCTACACCCTCATCACTCCGCAGGTAAACGCAGGCGAGAAACGCACGGTCATCATCGGGGTCGCCTTCATCACCTTCTGGATCGTCGTCGGGCTCATCAACTTTGCACGTAACTCCAAGTGGATCAGTCGACCGATCCGTCTATTGGAGCGCCCCTTCCGCCGTTGGCGCAACGGCATCGAACGGGCGGCGAACAAGATTTCAGAGACCGAGGATGAGATCCACGAAGCGTTCACGCGGCACTGGCGGGGGACTCTCCTCGCCTTCCTGATCCAGATTTTGTCGAACTTCTTCGTCTACATGCGGCCGCAGGTGTTTTTCTACTTCTCCGCTCACAGGCTGTTCGACTTTGCGCAACTCTCTTTGCTGTTCACCCTTAACATTATGCTCTCCTTCTTCCTCTGGATCACTCCGGGAGGGCTGGGGACCGGTGAGGCCGCCCTGATCGGTATCTACAAGCTGGTCGGGGTGGGAAAGGAAGGGGCGGTCGCCTTCTCGTTGACGTTCAAGTTCGTCGAACTCCTCATCGTAATGGTAGGCCTGTTCTATCTCTTCCATAAGGGGATCGGTCGCCTGTTCAGTCGGTTCAAGGAACGCGCCCATCGACATTGACCTCCAGCCCTCCGTCTCCCCCGCGGAGTCCCTTCCTCCTTCCCGTACTACTAGTGCCCCCGCATGCTCATCTAACTCTCTCCATTGACAAGCGACTCGACAGACGCTAATATTTAGCTTATTAATAATTGCTATGCTGATAGTTTGGCGGCTAAAAGATGTATAAGGATATAAGAGAACCTGAGGAGATGCCGATCGGCCAACTGCTCTCGCAGGTCTGTCGGCTCACCGGCGATCGGCTGCGGGTGAAAGTGGAGAAGATCGGAGTTCACCGCGGGCAGGGGTTCGTGTTGATGCACTTGTGTCATCACGATGGCATTCCGCAACGGCAAATAGCCGAAGCGGTGCACGTCAGTCCGGCGACGATGACGAAGATGCTCCAGCGGATGGAACGCGACGACTGGATCACGCGCAAACGCGATCCTGGCGATCAGCGGATGGTGCGCGTCTACCTGACGGAGAAGGCGAAGACCTTCCGGAAGGAGGCTCAAGAGACGTTCCGCGAGATGGAGGAAGAGATCGCTGCTGTATACACGGAGGAAGAACAAGCGATGTTCCACCGGCTATTGACGAAGCTGTATGATCGGTTTGCGCCGTCCGATACTCACCGTCCCTGCGCAAAGATGTGAAGCAATGAGGGGTGATGAGTGATGGGTGATGAGAAAGAGTGAGGAATGTCAATGCTACAAGCTGACGGCTGATAGCGTCTTCGCGTCTTACAGTGAGCAAGAGCGAGGGGGACGAGAGAAGAGCGCTCTATCATTTGCGGGGAGAAGCCGTTACTCACTCCTGCCTGCAGCACCTGTCTACCGCCAGGTAGAGGCAGGCAAAACGGCAAAGAGCCGATTCTGAGATACAAAGGAGGAACCGATGAAGAAGATAACTGGTTTACTTGTGGTGCTCGGCCTGATGGGCTTCGCTGTTGTGTCTTTTGCGCAGGCGGACCTAGATGCGTTCCCGATCGGAACGACAAAGATGGTGTACACCATTGTGACTGAAGAGATGAACGAACCTCAAACCTTGGCGTTGACCGTCGTCTCCCGTGGGGATGGTCAGTACACGCTCATCATGAACATGGAGGCGAGCGGGACCGCGGATCAGCTCTCCGGGTTTGGGTTCCTCTTTACCGGAGCGAGCCTTTCGTACGGAGGAGGGGAGGACGTCAGCTACTCGTCGCTGCAGGCACTGATCAACCAACGCTCCCACCTGCGGGCAGGAGGGGACTATATCCTCCCCGGTGGAGGTTCGTTCAACGACATCGTCAGCGTGGAGGTTGCGGGGGTGCAGTGCCTCGAAGGGTCGTTCGTTGATCCTGACAAGAAGAATACGCGGATGACGATGGCATTCAGCATATCGGATCCGGTGTACACGTTCCCGCTTGTTCGCGTCGAAGAATTGCGCAACGGGGAGTGGGTGGAAACATTAGAAATGGAACTGACCGAATACACGTTCACCGCCCCGGAGGGCTAGACATGCCGCTTCTTGACCTTAAAGGGATCACCAAGGACTACAAGCTGGGAAAGACCGTGGTCCACGCGTTGCGCGGGCTCGACATCCACATCGAAGAGGGGGAGATCGTCGCCATCATGGGCCCGTCAGGCTCGGGGAAGTCGACACTGATGCACATCCTCGGCTGCTTGGACACCCCGACATCAGGAACGGCCTCGATCGAGGGGACGGAGATCCGCTCCCTGAAGGAGGGGCAGCTCACGAGCCTGCGCGGACAAAAGATCGGGTTCGTCTTCCAGACCTTCAACCTGATGCAGACATTGAGCGCGCAGCAGAATGTGGAACTGCCAATGATCTTCCAGGCGTCCGGAAAAAGGAGCGTGCCCAGCGGGCAAGAGAGCTCCTGGCGAAGGTCGGCCTGGCGGATCGGGTCCGGCACAGACCGAATGAACTGTCGGGAGGAGAGCGTCAGCGGGTAGCGATCGCGCGTGCGCTTGCCAACAATCCCGACATCATCCTTGCGGACGAACCAACGGGAAACCTCGATTCTGAGAGCGGTGCGCTGATCCTCGACCTGCTGAAACGGTTGAGTACGGATGACGGGAAGACCGTGATCATCGTTACGCATGATCCGGAAGCGACCTCGATCGCCGGGCGGATCATTCGGTTGCGCGACGGCCGCGTGGTTGAGGAGGTGCAAAGTGTTTAAGGATTTCTTCCTGCTTGCTGCGCGGAGCATCACCCACCGCAAGATGCGCAGTTGGCTGACCGTGATCGGTGTGGTCATCGGAATCATGGCAGTGGTCGCATTGGTCTCGATCGGGCTCGGGCTCAATCAGACGGTAAAGGAGCAGGTGGCTGACGTTTTCGGCGTCGATACATTCATCCTCATGCCTAAGGGGTCCTTTGGACCGCAGCGGAACGCGGGAGGTAGCGCCGAAGAGTACGCACTCGATCTGGCATATCTGAAGTCGATCGATGGGGTCAAGGTCGCAGCGGCAGTCAGGCAACAGACCGGGTTTGTGCAGGGTCCACCCAAGGACGACGGCACGTCAACACAGGGATTCATGCCCGTGATGGGCCTCTCTACCGAGCTGATAACCGAGTTCGAGTCATTCACAGGAACGCTCGAAGTGCAGCCAGGAGGGCGCTTGTTCTCCCCTGGGGATAAGTTGGTGACCGTTCTCGGGGCTGACATCGCCGACCGCCTCGGCGCGAGCGTCGGTGATTCGATCCTTGTCGCCGGCGATGACAGCAAGGAACTCACCCTGACGGTCATAGGGATCATGTCTCCCAGCGAGGAAGATAGTTCCGGTGGTAACTACTCTGCTGGGATGAGCCAGACGCGGAACGAGGACACGATCTACGTCCCCTACGACACGATGGATCTGTTGAGCGGGCCGTCTGAGGATGTCCTGCTGACGCTGGTGCGGACCGAGCCCGGCGCTGATGTCGACGAGGTCGCCAATCGGGTCGAAGAGGCGCTCAACGCACGCGGCTCTGAAGTCTCGGCGGTGACATACAGCGATATTTCAGATACTATCGGGACGATGACCACGACGATCAGCGCATTCCTCGCCGGGATCGCCGGGATCTCGCTTCTGGTCGGTGGCGTCGGCGTGATGAACACGATGTTCACCTCCGTCCTCGAACGGACGAAGGAGATCGGTGTGATGAAGGCGGTCGGGGCGAAGAACAGCCATGTGCTGGCGATCTTCCTCATCGAGTCCGGGCTGATAGGGCTCGTCGGTGGAATCGTCGGGACCTGTGCGGACTAGGACTGAGCTCTCTCGCCTCAGCGTTCATCGACCGGTTCTTCCACATTAATCTGGCCGTTGTCGCCAGTCCAACGCTGATCATCGTCACCCTGCTAGGGGCCTTCGGTATCGGTGCGGCCGCCGGTCTGTGGCCCGCATGGCGCGCAGCGAAGCTCCCGGTCGTCGACGCGTTGCGCTACGAGTAGACTTGGAACTCGCCCGATTCAGTGAGGCTCGCTCCCAAGACGCCGTGGAGCCCACCTAAGATGAGCCCAAGAAGAAATCCGACCATACTCACCGTCAGCACCCGGCCGGAATCGACCAACCCCGAGGCGGCGTGGAGAAGCGTCTCGGGGTGGGTGATCGCCAAGGAGTGGAAGAGGTAGATAACAACGATCAGGAGGAAGCCCGCAACGACTCCGCACAAGATCCCAACGGCGATGATCGGGAGGTGAATCATCCCTTCCGAGGTCCCCGCGAGGCGCATCATCCGGATCTCCTCGGCGAAGCCCCGGAGCAGCTCGGCGAATGCACGCCGCGCTACGATCAAGCTACCGAGAATGCTTAGGGCAAGACCGACCAAGAGGCCGATCTTGAGCGGAGTAGAGAGGGAGAGGGCCCTCTTCTGCGAGCTGGTCAAGGAATCTACCCGCACGACCCCCTCTATGGTTGACAGCTCTTCGACCAGGGGGGTGACGGCCCCTACGCTGACGGCCTGGATCAGGAAGATCCCCTCGACCTGTGATAGCCCCAACTCCTGCGGAAACCGGTAGGTGATCTCTCTAACGTCGTCCCGATCCCGGATCTGTAAGTAAAGATCCTCTACCGCCTCGGACGAGAGACGGGGCGAGAGGTGAAGCAAGATCTCTCTCGGCGCAAGGGCAGGGCCCGTCGACTCCTCCGACACCGTGGTCCCCAGGAGGAAGAAACTTGAGAATAGGGCGAGAGAGGAGAAGGTGAGGAGGAGAAGAGCGAGAAAGAGAACTCCGCTCTTGGCGTTGATCGTACTTAGAAGATTCCCTAATAGGAAGAAGAACCTGCTCATGACTCACTCACCTTCCCATCCGCCAATCGAATGATGCGATAGTCGCTCATCGTCTCGGGGAGCGGTCCACGGGTGGCAACGAGGGTCGTAAGACCCCGCAAGTGAATCGCCTCTAACAGGGAACAGACCCCGGCCCGATCGTCCGGGCTCAGGCCGTCAAACGGCTCGTCGATCAAGAGGAGTAACGGCTCATCACAGATGGCGAGAGCGAACGCAGCCTGACCCGATCGAGCGGTTCAAGCTCCGTTGCCGTGGAGGAGAGCTTTCCGGTCAACGAGACCTGTTCCAGGGCGGCAAGGGCCTTCTCCTCCGCCTGTTCGCGGAAGTCACCCATAACGCGCAGCTTGAATGTGACGTTCTCTAAGACGGTCTTTGGGAGGGGGACGAACCGCTGCGGGAGGAAACCGATCTGGCGCCGCAGGTCGAACGCCTTCTTACGGCTGAGGCGCGCGATATTGCGGCCGTGGACAAGGATCTGACCCTTTTGAGGAGGAATCTGTGTTCCGAGAAGGCCAAGAAGGACGGATTTTCCCGCCGCCGCCGGTCCGAGGAGGAAGACCATCTCCCCCCGTTCGACGTGAAGGTGCACATCGTCCAGCACCTTGAGGCCGTCGTCACTCAGAAAATGAAGCTCAGAGACCTGGATCATCACGGACATCTCGCGATCACGAACCTTTCCTTTCCTGCAAGGTCCCGCTCTACCCTCGCCTCTACCAACCCAACCTGAGTTATGCGTTCCACAACGATCGTCCCCTGTCCGTTTCCTATCTCGAGGAGGAGGCGTGCCCCGGAGCGCATATGCTCTCTTACGTCGCGCGTCAACGCGTCGATCTTCTCCGTCCCACCTTTCCCTCCATCGAGAGCGACACGCGGCTCGTGCTGGCGAACCTCCACCGAGAGTGCCACCAGTTCTTCCTCTGCTATATATGGGGGATTGGAGACGATCAAGTCAAATTTTCCCTCGATTTGCGTGAACCAATCGCTCTCCAGGAAGGTGATTCGATCATAAACCCCGTTTAATTCAGCATTTTCGCGCGCAAGGTCAGTGCTTGCGCTGAGAGGTCGACCGCGGTGACACGGGCGAGAGGGAGGTAGCGGGCGAGGCAGATCGCCAGCACCCCGGAGCCCGTCCCCAGGTCCAAACAGGTGATCTCACGGTCGCGCGGCGCTAGGCCCAGGGCCTTCTCCACAAGCTCTTCGGTCTCCGGCCGCGGGATAAGAGCCTCCTTGGAAACACGAAACGGCAATCCAAAGAAGGAGACCTCGCCGATCAGGTGCTGCAGGGGAACCCCAGAGCGCCGTTTCTTGATGGTCTCGCGGAACCGTGCCCGTTCATCCAAGGTGAGAGGCTTGTCCGGCGAGAGGTAGAGGTGCAGGCGATCGACATTCAGCACATGGGCGAGAAGGATCTCCGCCTCTAACCGCGGCTGGACAATCCCCCCTTTTTTAAAGTAGTCCCGCGTCCATTTGAGGATTTCTCGTACGGTCCAATCAGTACCCAGAGTCGTCCCCCCTTCTTCCCCATCCCCGGTATCTGTCAAGTGACCGATTTTGCTGTATACAATAGCATAATCTTGTATTGAAGTCAAGGACTGTATATAATCAACGTTGAACGTACTAAATGGAGAGACGAGAGAGAAATCTCTGTCGCTCAATCGGAGGGTTATCGTGTCCAGGGTGTTATTCGTTATCTTAGCGGTTTTAGGAGGAGCGATCGCGGCCTCCTATGGGTTCATCCCGGTGCTGGGACCGATCCCGGGCTGGGCGATCAACCTGGTGGTGGGAGGGGCGGTTGGATCCCTCCTCGCCGGAGGGATCCTTCTCGCTTGGAGGATGGCACGCGAGGAGTTGGCGAAAGAAGGGGTCGAGACAAAGCTTGTCAACGCTTTCCTCATCGGACTGATGGCGTCTATCATCGGCGGAATCATTGCCCTCGCCGCGGGATTCCTTCTCCCGATCGGTACGGGGGCACGGATCGTACAGGGCGCTCTTCTCGCCGGGGCTCTGACCCTTGGCCTGACGGTCGGGTACAGCCTCGACCGTCCTCTCTTCTTCCAGGGAGGAGATGCACAGGAGGCTCGCTCCTCCTTGCGTAGGAGGAGTACACTATCGAGCAAGATCCTCGATACGAGCGTGATCATCGACGGGCGCATCGGCGACCTCCTCCGCACGGGGTTCTTGGAAGGGGAGATCCTCGTTCCCGAGTTCGTCCTCGCCGAGCTGCAGAACATCGCCGACTCCTCCAACAGCCTGCGCCGGCGCAAAGGACGTCGCGGCTTGGAGGTACTGCGCAAGCTGCGCGACGACGACTCGGTTCTGATCCGTATCTCCAATCAGGACTACCCGGCGATCAAGGAGGTCGATCGCAAGCTGATCCGCTTCGCCAAGGAGCAATGCGGAGCGTTGATCACCACAGACTACAACCTGAATCGGGTTGCCCAGGTCGAGGGAGTTAAGGTGTTAAACGTCAACGAGCTCGCGAATACGGTCAAGCCCCGATTCATCCCCGGCGAGGCGATCGATGTCGAGGTGATCGACCGTGGCGAAGAGATCGGACAAGGGGTAGGCTACCTTGATGATGGAACGATGGTCGTGGTGGAGAACGGTCGCCGACACATCGGTCGCAAGATCAAGGCGACCGTCAAGAGCACCCTGCAAACCGAGGCGGGGAGGATGCTCTTCGTCGAACCGTCCGGGGAGTCCCCGCGATGGGGACAGTAAGAAGGAGTTATACATGAAAAAAATGGTCTTTGCGTTACTTGTTATAACCGGGCTTCTGTTCGTCGGTGGGTGCGACCTTCTTCAACAGCAAGGCCCGGAACTCACAAACTGGGGACCGGTCCTCTCAGTCGACGGAACCACGATTGCCTACGCCTCCCCAGGAGAGAAAGGGTTTGAGCTCTACACGCGTGACCTCGAGACCGGCGAGACCGTGCAGCTCACACAGAACGAGGTCGATGACTGGGCTCCCAGTTGGTCCCCCAATGGGGACCGCCTCGTCTTCTCCTCCAATCGGGAGAAGAACACCGATCTGTACATCATCGATCTGGCAACCCTTGCTGTAACCCGCCTGACCACGCAGGAAGGGGAGGACATCAATCCATCCTGGGGGATAAACGATAAGATCCTGTTCAATTCCAACCGTTCCGGGGTTTGGGAGGTCTACATGATCGACCCCGATGGGAAGAACCTGACCAAGATAACGGAGACCCCTTCCGCGGAGTAGATGGATGCAATCATCGGTCAGCGCGATCCTCCTTGCCGCCGGCCGTGGCACGCGGATCGGAGCGAAAGAGAACAAGGTCTACATCGAGATCGAGAAGAAGCCTCTCCTCTCCTATGCATTGAACGCTTTCAGCAAGTCCCCGTTGATCGATGAGATCGTCCTCGTCGTTGCAGCTGGAGAGGAGAGACGAGCGGCACCGCTCATCGCTGATCTCGCCAAGGAGGTCCGCATCGTCCGTGGGGGAACACGGCGGCAGGACTCATCACGCGCCGGCGTGGAGGGAGCAAGCGGCAAGATCGTCCTGATCCACGATGCAGCACGCCCTTTCCCCAGTCAGGCATTGATCGCCCGCGTGATCTCTGGGGTGAAGGAACACGGGGCCTGTGTCCCCGTCCTCTCCGCGGTCGATACCCTCCGCTATCGCGACGAAGGCGGATCCCTCCTCCCCCAGGTAGTGACGCGGCGGAGTCTGTTGCAGATACAGACTCCTCAGGGCTTTAGAAGGGAGTTGATCCGTCGCGCCCTCGACCGTAACGACCGCGAGTTCACCGACGACGCCGGAGCTGTCCTGGAAACGGGGGAGGGAGTGTGGACCGTTCCCGGCGAGAGGGTCAACCTCAAGGTTACGACCCGGGAGGACCTCAACCTCGCTAGAGCCCTCGCCGCGTTCCTTGCGGCAAGCGACTCCATCGCATAGGAGAGCAGGCGACAGATCACCGCACAAAGAGCGGTACGATCTCGAAACGTCCCACGTCTACCAACCCGCGATCGGTGAGCTTGAGGGAGGGGATCACGGGGAGCGCCAAGAAAGAGAGGGTCATGAACGCGGCGGGGAGAACGCATCCGAGGGATCTCGCCGCACGGTCGAGCTGGCGCGCCCTTTCGGCGACCTCGGCGAGCGGTCGATCGGAGATCAACCCGGCGATCGGAAGCGGGAGGGCGGCGAGGATCTGTCCGTTCTCCACCGCCACCTGGCCTCCGCCCATCTCGACCAGGGAAGCGACCGCGGCGTGCATATCGGTGTCGTTCGTCCCAACCACCACCACATTGTGCGAGTCGTGCGCCACGCTGGAGGCAAGCGCCCCGCGCTTGAGGCCGAACCCCTGTACGAGGCCCAGACCGACATTCCCCGTCCCCTGATGGCGCTCCACCACCGCAAGCTTGAGGAGGTCCCGTCTGGGGTCGGAAACGATTTCTCCGTCTACAACGCGCGGTTCCACGTGGCGCTCCTCGGTCACCACCTGATCGGGGATGATTCCGATCGCACGTGCCGCCCCACCCCTTGCAGGGATGTGGAAGGAGAGGCCTTCGAGATCAACCCGCATCGTCCCGCGCACATTTGCTGCCTCGCGGGATAAAAGTTTGATCACGCAGCGCCCGTCTTCAGCTACGAGCTTTCCGTCCACATAGACCTTTCTAACCTTTAATTCTTCCAGATCGGAGAGGACGAGAAGGTCCGCTTTGTACCCCGGAGCAATCGCTCCCAAATTTGGAAGTCCGTAGGCACGGGCGGTGTGGATCGTCGCCGCGGCGATCGCCACCTCGGGAGGGATCCCACTGGCGATCGCTTTGCGCACGAGATCGTCCATATGTCCCTCGCAAAGGAGCGTCTCTGGGTGTCGATCATCGGTACAGAAATGAACGAACGGGGCGTTCCGCTCCGTGAGGAGACCTATGAGCGGGGCAAGGTTGCGCGAGGTTGTCCCCTCGCGGATGAGGATGTGCATCCCTGCGCGAAGCTTCTCCTGTGCCTCTGCAAGTGTGGTACACTCGTGGTCGGTACGTGGCCCGGAGAGGGTGTAGGCCCACAGATCCGGCCCGGAGAGGCCGGGCGCATGGCCGTCGATCGGGCGGCCGCGTGCGGCGTTTAACTTTGCGTGCACCTGGGAATCCGCCTTGATCACCCCAGAGAAGTTCATCATCTCTCCCAGGCCGATCACCCGCTCCCAGCAGAGGACCTCTCTGATCTCCGCAGCTGAAAGCGAGGCTCCCGAGGTCTCAAGGGGGGTCGCCGGAACACAGGAGGGAGCCATGAGAAAGACCCGAAGAGGTAGTTCTTCTGTTGCATCGAGCATGTACCGGATCCCGGTGAGGCCAAGGACGTTTGCTATCTCGTGCGGATCGGCGACCACCGCGGTCGTCCCATGCGGAAGGACAGCACGGGCAAACTCCGCTGGAACAAGCTGTGAGCTCTCGATGTGCATATGCGCGTCGATCAACCCGGGGATGAGGAAGGCTCCCTCAAGATCCACTACCTCGTGCGCCTCGCTCGCACCGAACCCGACGATGACCCCGTCCTTCACCGCCACATCCCCACGGAAGAACGCTCCAGAGAAAAGGTCGATCACCCACCCATCCCGCAACAAGAGGTCCGCTGGGGCTTTTTTTCGCGCACTCGCCATAAGTCGCTCATTCATTCCTATCACCTTGTCAACAGGATAACGGAAGAGCAACCGACCTCCAAGCGCCAGCCCCTCTCACCACAGGAAGCACCATTTACACGCGCTATAGAGCCCGTTGCGTGAACCTTTTCTACTGCTCGTCTTCAAGCTCGAACCTTAGTTTCAAGCATTTTACCACCTCGGGGGGTGTAGTAGCCGATCCAGAATTTACTCTCACTCCCGGGCGGTGAAAGCTTCTGTTCGCCCTTCGGCCTTGTCATGATGCTGGGGATGATCGGTGGTTTCGAATAATGTTACATTTCAAGACTTGACAGGACATGGCCTACCACCCGCACGGTCTGTCAAGAAAAGCAAGAAGAGAAAGGAGAGCGGGGAAGGATGGTCGTCACTTCCCCGCGAGAGGAAACAAGGAGGCGTTTTTAATGATTATGCCTCGGATAGAGCATTCTTGGACATTGTGAGAGCGATCTCGCCTCCTTCCGCATCCTCTAAGGGAAGGGCTACCCTGCAAGGTTCCGTGCGCTCTATCCCTCCGATCCGGTGAGGCCGGCTAGAGCTGCACTCCCTTCTGTAGTGCTACGGGAGGGCGACCCGCTTCACCATCCGCGGGGAGAGATCGACTCGCGAAACGTCCCATATCTGCTTGAAGTCGACCGCATCCAAACCCCAGGGATCGCACCCGAGTGGGTAGTAGTACCCGGTCTGTTGTGGTTCTCCGGTCGTCTCGGCAAGGGCGTAGATCTGGCCCTTGTACTCCCAAGGGACTAGGTCGCACCCCCACGGGCAGGTGACCGAGTCGAAATAGGAAGAGTCGACCGGAACAAGGGTCATCATATGATCGGCCTCCCCATCGTGGTCGGTATCGACCGCGCTGATCAATGCGCCGTATCCGAGCGTGCGGACCAGTCCAGCGTAGAGGATGGCTGAGTCCTCACAGTCTCCGATCTCATCGACCAGGCTCTCGATCGGATAGCGGGGGTACTCGAATCCCATTGGATCGTGTATGTACGTGATAACGGCCTGCACAAAGTTGAATGCACACTCGACCGTCTTGTAGTAGTCGCCCCCCATGGCATCCTCAATCGCGTCCCCCAGACCCTGCATGTATACGTCATCAAGGGCATCTAGCACGTACTCATCGTAATCGCGTGCGTCCCACGAGCCGCGGGGCCGCTGGCGGTACTCGTGGTAGAGCCATTTGGGGATGGAGATGTCCCAGTAGTACTGCAACCCTCCGTACTCCCACGTGTAATTCCGCGCGAAATCCCCGGGATCGCTGAGGGCAAGGAGGAAGGTAGCGCTCGCCGTGTCTCCATGGTCATCCTCCACTGTCAGCTGGACGGTATAGGAGCCGGGAACGATGTAGTGATGGGAGGGGCAATTCCAATCCCGGTCTCCCCGTCGCCAAAGTCCCAGTCCCATGATGCAATCTGTCCGTCGGGATCGTACGAATCCTGGGCATTGAACTGGACGGTGAGTGGAGCATCCCCTCCCGGAGGAGAAACGGTGAACTGCGCCACCGGCACTTGATTCGGGATCAGAAAACATCCACCCAGTAGGAGACTGAGAATCAAGACGAAACCGAGCGATATAAACCTCTTTCTCTTCATGAATTTAACACTCCTCATTAGCTTTACCATAGTAGCTCACAGAACCGGGAGACAACTCCGGCCACAAGGAAGGGGGCATAAGAAAGAAGCGCTGCAAGAGTGTCTCGAAAGACCGGATCTTGCGGGCTCTTCTGGTACCCCCGAGAGGATTCGAACCTCTGACCTACGGTTTAGGAAACCGTTGCTCTATCCTGCTGAGCTACGGGGCATCTTCTAGAATTCCTCGAGCATTAAGTATAGCTGCTTGGCCGCCGCTTGCTCGGCCTCCTTCTTGCTGTGGCCGCGTCCGATGCCACGGTGTCCGGCAACAGTGACGGTCACCGCAAACTCCTTGCGGTGCGCCTTACCACTGGTATTGTCAACGGTGTAGGTTGGTCGACAATCGAACAGGCGTTGTGCCGATTCCTGTAACAGACTCTTGTAGTCTCCGGTTGCCGACTGTTCGAGGAGGCATCGCTCGATGTCATCCTTCAGGTAGCGCAGGACGAACCGCGCCGCGTAGGAGAACCCGCGCTCGAGGAAGATTACCCCGACTAACGCCTCGAAGGCGTTTCCGATGTTGTTGGGCCGCTCGCGCCCGTGGTTTACCTCCTCCCCCTTCCCCAGACGGAGGTAGGAGGGCAGGCCGATCTCTTTTGCCTTCTCGGTGAGCATCGGCCGACTGACCACGACCGATTTGGCCTTGGTGAGGCGCCCCTCATCGGCGTCGGGGTACTGCTTGAACAGGTGGCTCGTCACCGCCAACCCAATCACCGCATCCCCCAGGAATTCCAGGCGCTCGTTCGAGCCGCGTGGATCCCCGCGTTCGTTGACGTAGGAACTGTGCAGAAAGGCCTGTTCCAGCACGTCTGGAGCAATCTTCAGGCGAAGCTTCTTCGCCAACTCTTCAATCGGCTTTTCATTCATGATTCGATTGTTAGGGCGGGAGGATTCGAACCTCCGATCACGGCTCCAAAGGCCGTTGCCTTACCGCTTGGCTACGCCCTAAAATACCAGGTCCTCTGTAGGTATCTCACGGGAGAAGATCGCCTGCTTCTCATCCACGACTTCCCTGTACTTCTCAAGTATGGCCTGTTCCAGCTTCAGTCGAAACTCGTTGTCGATCGGATGGGCTGTGTCGCGAAATTCGCCGTTCTTGACCTCCCGGCTGGGCATGGCGACAAACAGATGTTCCTTCCCCTGAATCACCTTCACACTGTGGATGATGAATACATCATCGAAAATGACTGAACAGAACGCCTTCAGGTTCCCTTCATTGCGCATCGGCCGGATTTCTACCTTTGTTATCTCCACCCTGAAGAACCTCTCTATCTGGCAGATTTAGCGGTTCATCTTACCGAAAAGATTCGACCCTTTCAATCCTTGGGATCTTACACTCCGCCAAGCGTGAACACGGTGACACCGTCCCCCCCTTCCCGCGGGGGAGCGGTCCGCAGGAGGTAATAAAGGAGCAGGAGTTGAGGTAGCTCCTGACGGCGTCGCGCAGGGCACCGGTCCCCTTGCCGTGCAGGATGCTCGCCTGTCGGATATCGGCGAGGAGAAGCCGATCGAGGTAGGACTCCACCTCTCTTAATGCCTCGGAGACGGTCATTCCACGTACGTTTAGCTGTAGGCTGACCCGACCGACTCGCGGGCGTGATGGACGAAGCGATCGTGATTCGCTCTTCCGCTCCCGTTTCCTCGCCGGCGCAAGGTCTTCCCTTTCGGTGGAGACACGGATCCCTTCCAGATCGACCGTCACCTTCCCTCGCGGCGCAAGCTGCACGATCCGTCCGTCGGCGTTCAGACTGCGTACGTGCACCAACAGCCCTACCTGGAGATCCTCTGGAGGGAGGGTGGTCTCTTGCGTCCCATGTGCACCCGCCTCTTCCTCTCGTAGCTCCTGCCGCAAAGTGGAGAGCTTGTGATAGGCGCTCCTGGCGTCCTCCACGGTGGAGGACGCTTTCATCTCCGCGAGAAGACGTTCCACTTGCTGTTGACTCCGACGGAGGAAGGCATCCAGTTCCTTGATCCGTGGGGAGAGGGCCTCCTCCTTGGCTCGCTCAAAGGCATTCAACTTCTCCTCATAAGCTTCCTTCAATCTGGTTGCCTCGGTGGATTCCTGTTCCGCCTTTTTGCGGTACTTGAGGGTCGTCTGACGCTCCCGCTCCAACTCCTCGATGATGTCCTCGGCGCGGATCTCCCCCGCGAGAGGAACGATCGTGCACGAGCGACTAGATCCTCAGGAAGGCCGAGGCCGCGGGCGATGATGAACGCGTTGCTCCTTCCAGGGACCCCTTCGACGACACGGAAGGTAGGGGAGAGGGTTTCGATGTCGAACTCCATCGACGCGGTCTTCACCGCGGGGTGACGGACGGCAAAGTACTTGAGGGGGGTGAGGTGCGTGGAGACCGCGACCAATGCCCCGCTTTCGAGGAGGGCTTCGAGGATGGCAAGGCCGAGGCCGGCCCCCTCCTGCGGGTCGGTCCCCGCCCCGAGCTCATCGAGGAGGATGAGCGCTTCGGAGTCGGCCTCCTTCAGGATGGAGACGATGTTACTCATGTGCGCGGAGAAGGTGGAGAGGTTCTGCGAGATCGACTGTTCGTCTCCGATATCGGTCCGTACCTTGGAGACGATTGGGATCTCGCTATCCGGGGAGGCAGGGATGGGGATGATCGATTGGGTCATCAACGTCAGGAGGCCGATCGTCTTTAGGGTCACCGTCTTTCCACCGGTGTTCGGCCCGGTGATCACCGTCATTCGGGTGCGTTCCCCTAAGGAGATGGAGATCGGGACGACCCGCTCCCGGTCGATGAGGGGGTGACGCGCCTCGTGCAGCGCGATCTTCCTGGAAAGATGAGGGAAAGAGCAACGGTGCGAGATCGCGTACGCTGCACGGGCGAACAGGGAGTCAAGGTGGGAGAGGATCGCTCGGTTGCGCAGGAATGCAGTCCCCTTCTCCTTAAACGCCTCGGTCAACTCGCGCAGGATGCGCCGCCGCTCCTCCTCTATCTGCCACTCAACGTAGCGACGGCGTTGTTCTCCGCGACGAGCGTGGTCGGCTCGGCATACAGGGTCTGGCCGGTTGCCGAACGGTCGTGCACGACGAACCCCATTGCTCCGACCGCCCCGCTCTTGATCGGGATGACCAGCCGTCCGAGCCGACGGGTAATCACCGCTTCGCTGATCAGCTCAGGATTGCGGTCGATCAACGCGCGGAGCTTCTTCTCGATCCTCGCCTCGAGCGTCCTCTGCTTCCGTATCAGCGCAGCGAGGGTGGGGGAAGCATCCTCGCGGAGCGCACCGGCCTCGTCGATCGTCCGGCCGATCCGTTTAAGAAGGTCATTCGCATCGTAGAGCCGCTCGGCGAACCGACGTAAGAGGGGGAGGTCTTCCTGTGCGGTGAGCGTGGCACGAATGCGATGGGTCGCCTCAATCGTCTGTCGAATGAGGAGGAACTCCTTCCCATCCAGAAAGGCATGCTCCCGTGCCCTCTGTAAGGACGCTCCAAGGTCCTCCACACCACTGAGTGAAAAGCGCCCGTTCTCTCCCAGGAAGGAGATCGCCTCCTCGACCTCGGCTATCCCCTGTTCGATCGTCTCCCGATCCGCGAGCGGGAGGAGGGCATCGATCGCCTCCTCGCCGAGAGAGGAGGAACAGAACCCTTTTAGAAGATATTTGACGCGATCGTACTCGAGATCACGCAACGTCTTGCCATTGGCGATCGCCATCTTTAAGTCACAACGCCCCTCCGGGAGGAGCTTTCTCGCCGTCTCAACCATCTCCTCGATGATCGTTCCCACCGGTTTTACCTCGGTGATGAGACCGCTGATCTGTCCGGCCATGAGGGAACCGGTCTCCAGGTCTCCTTCGTAGACGGCGCGGCGCAGCCCCCCCACAGCGAGGGTCTCGAACTCCTCCCGCGGGCGGTGTTCCTCCTCGTAGCGGGCGAACTGCTTGGTCATCCGGTTTGCAAGTGTGCGCACCGGTGCACCGATACTCCGGCCTGTGACGATCGTCGCGCGCTCATTCGCCTTCAGGACGGCGTTCTTAAAGTTCCCGTGAACCGGGGCCTCGATCGAGGCGAGGAACCGCGTCCCCATCTGCACCCCGTCTGCACCGAGGACGATGGCGGCAGCGAGCCCGCGGCCGTCGGCTATCCCTCCGGCGGCGACGACCGGAATTGAGACCGCATCGACACCTGCGGAACAAGGACGATCGTCGTCACCTCGCCGACGTGCCCGCCGGACTCCGTCCCCTCGGCGATAATCCCGTCGGCACCTGCCCGTTCCATCCTCCGGGCGAGTGCGACGGCCGGGACGACAGGGAAGACCTTGATGCCAGCCTCCTTCAGCCGGTCGATATACTCCGCTGGGTTCCCCGCGCCGGTCGTCACCATGGGAACGCGCTCACGGAGAACAATCTCGACCTGCTCATCGATATTGGGATCCAGCAACATCAGGTTGACCCCGAACGGTCGGTCGGTCCTCTCTCGCACCTCGGCGATCTGTTCCTCCAATACCGCGGGCGGCATCCCCCCTGAGCCGACAATCCCCAATCCACCGGCCTCGGAGACCGCGGCGACGAGTGGAGCACGCGACACGTGTGCCATCCCCCCAAGGAAGATGGGATAACGAATATCGAACATCTGGCAGATCCGGTTCACTTCTTACCCCCTTGTAGACACTCATTCCTTATCGATATGATACCACGCCGCGTTCCCGGTGGACAGGGAGACATGAGTGACGGGTGATGAGTAACGGATACAGGCTTACGGATTGAGATCGGGGAGCAGGGCAAGGTGAGATGGCTGAGAGCTGATCGCTGAAAGACGCGGGATTAGGGTGGGGCGCATCCTTCGCGTTCTCGGCGGTAAACAAATACGGAATAATCCTCTGCGTCTCAGCGTCTCTGCGAGAGAAAGGAAATTGTTGCTTCCC
>LZCG01000003.1_pt1 | contig 62856 bp, 99 predicted proteins | sample 768541 | NCBI WGS metagenome assembly LZCG01 (sample SAMN05200874, study PRJNA324366) | oil field metagenome | isolation source: sample BH-FW-1 from oil reservoir | place: India: Bombay High | collected 2015-07-11
TTTGTTGTTTTTATTAAAACTTAAAAGTCTTTCCCTGTCCTTTAACCTCTTTCAGGGTATTAAGGTTAACATTCCTATAACCTTTTATCAAAAAATCAGAAGTAGTCTGTCATTTTTCCTATTTATTTAAATGTTTAACCAGTATTTCAAGATAGAGTTTATAAATCTCTTTACATCTCTCAGAAGAGAGTCCAGTTGTGGATTGTAAGTCAAACTCATTATTTCCATCAAGAATATCAATTAAGGCTAATTCTAACTTCTCTATGTATTGTTTCATAATCGTCCTAATATTTAAATTTCATTTGTTTCTGTATTCTATCCAAAAGAACAATTGATTTAGTATTATTCTTAATTGCTCTTGCAAGAATTAGCATAGCTTTCTCGTACTCTTGATTCTTTGTAGCCTGTTCTGATTTAGAAGTCAATAAAAGATTAATTTGATCTGTATTATTCTTGATTACTTCTTGTTGAGAATTGACTTGTTTTTGTAATAATTTAATCTTATACAATCCGTCAATTGATGTTACAACAAAAAATCCAAGCAGTACACCAATACTTATTGCCACAAATCTATTCATCACATCCTCCAATCTAATTCATTAATAAATTTATCTATTACTTCTTTAATCTCCTTTGATATTACCCTTGAATCCTCAAAGAAGATTCTTTGTAAATTCTTCTGGACGTATTCTTTCTTTTTATTGATATTACTTCTCAGAAGATACTCATTGTCCATAATATCTTCTTGGTGTTCTGATACATCAAAACCATTATCTTTTAGTAATTGTTCTAATGATTTCATGTGGCTCCTAAACATCATATTCATAATGAGCATATTTATCTTCAATTTTCTCAAGAAGATACTCATCATCTAATTGTTCTAAGAGAGTCCACATTTCATTCCATGAGATATCCACAGGAAAATCATCTTGATCAATCTCCACAATCTCTACTTCCGCAGAAAATCCTGGATCATAGAATGTTTGTTCTTGTCCTGGAATATATCCTACCTCTACCTCAAGTTCAAACTCTTCGTATTCTTCTGTTTCTAATTCTATTGTGATAAAATAATTCATAGCTTTCTCCTTTGTTATTGTTTAATTCTTTTTACCAGAATTTAGAGATACTGTCAAGAGATATTATCAACAAAATAATAGTAAGCTCGTTCTTTTTTGATTTCAGAGAATCCAGTATTCTTCATAATTCCTTATTCCTTATGGATTTTATAAACTATCTAATTGATACTCTTCATATAGAACTCTTGCTTGATTAAAATGTCCTTCTAATTTAGGTGCATTATTAGGGAATTTTAATCTAAGAATAATTTTTCTACCAGTAGAAATACTAAATCTTTCTGCTTGTGAGATATTTTCCCATGCTCGTACTGGGGGCTTAATCTTCCAATTATTCCTTTTATATCTTTTTAATTTATTTGTTGTACAAACATGATATACAATCATAACTCACCTTCTATTGCTGTATAATATTCTTTACATAGCTCTCTTTTTCCTTCTAAAGAGATATCCGGGGCAATCCTGAGACATCAGCCTTGATTTCATTCAGGATTGAGCGGATATCTTGGATGTTTTCAGGAATAAGCGGATACCAGCTGTCGTTGCCAACGATGATCTGGTCTGAGTGAGGCACCTGTTCAATGGAAAAGGAACGACCACCGGAAGAAGCACACAGTTCCACTGCCGGCCGCTGCAACGGGCTGGTCGGCATCCGGAGTTTTATTCTCAATTCACATGGGAAACGGTTAAAGCGAAGAACAGGCAAGTGATCTGACGGTTTTGCATCCACCACCACACCGGCAGCTTCTGATACCCCTTGAATTCGACACGCACAATTTCTGCGGCGCTTACAGAACGCTGTTTTTTCGTAAGCTGTATGGCCACGACTCCATCTGAAAGTACCCAGTTTTTGAAGAGATCTTCTGTGTGTTCCCGCAGTTCCCCCATGATCAGCCTCTTTCTTTAAATGTTTTGGCTATTTCTTTAGCTGTAGAGCGGATGGCCGGAACAACTACGCTATTGCCGATCTGTTTGTACGCTTGGGTCTTGGAGACCGGGAACACAAAGCGTTCAGGATCATATCCTTGGAGCTGCATTGCTTCTTCCACGGACAGTCGTCTTGGGCGGTCGCCTTTTTGCGCAATCAGGATCTCAGCCCCATCCTTATGGTACCTGGCGGAGATTGTCCTGGTAACAGTGTCATCGGCGATTGGAAAATGATGAATACCGTAGCCAAATCCATTTCCTTTAGCGGCGTGGTTTGCTTTGTGACGCTCCAGGGTATCCCATGTGCCCGGACCGAGAGTGTATCCGGCAAGTTTTTTATGAATAATTGACGGTAGAGTCGGATAGCTGTATCCGGCTCCAGGTGCTCCAGGAATGATAATTTCATCCTTATCTATCTTGAGCTGCTTGGGATCATATCCAACAATGAAGATCCTTTCCCGGTGTTGTGGGACCCACTTTGCTCCGTCAACCACTTTCCAGTTGATCACATACCCAAGGATATCTTCCAGTGCATGCCGGATTACTTCAAACGTTTCACCTTTGTTATGTGAGAGCAGGTTCTTCACGTTTTCCAGGATAAATGCCTTCGGGCGTTTGATACGAAGAATCTCTTTAATTTCAAAGAACAGCGTTCCTTGGGTTTCATCCTCAAATCCATGTTTACGTCCAAGCGAGTTCTTCTTTGAAACACCTGCCAGAGAAAACGGCTGACAGGGAAAACCGGCACAAAGCACATCGTGATCAGGGATTTCCTTTTTGGCTATCTCCCGGATATCACCATACGGGGCCTCCCCGTAGTTTGCCTCATATGTTTTTTTCGCATACTTATCCCATTCACTGGAAAACACACATTTGCCCCCCACATCTTGAAATGCTTGGCGGAAACCGCCGATACCGGCAAATAGATCAATGAATGTAAAATCCCAAGCCTTTGGAGGAGGATATGGTAAACCATTCCAAGATAAAGAAAGCAGAGGTTGGTACGGTTCACTGTCTTCGGCTACTTTCCATCTGTCTTCAATTTCCTCTGGCTTGGTATAGCCCGGCAAAAGTTCGGAAAGGACACGTTTTTTGTGATATTCCGTAAAAACGGTGGAAGAAGTATGGGGATATTGGAACCAATGCGTTAATGCCGCCCGAAGTTCCTTGCTCTCAGAACTTGATTCCAGTGCAGTGAGAGCTCTTTCTATAGCCAAATCATACTTCATTTCTTTTTCCTTCTAAAGAGATATCCGGGGCAATCAGGTTAGTTTCTTTTAAACAATAACTTTGTAAGCATCTGTTACAACAAAAACCATGAGCTTTTGCAAAAGTATCTGGTTTACAAGAACATCCTGAACAAAATACATATTTTATATTACATTCTTTGCATATCTTTTTCATCTTATCCCGGCAAGGAAACCCCTTCCTTCAGGTAGGGGTAATTTACCTAATATTCTCCTCAAATAATAATTCTTTACAACGAGAATCTTTTTCATACAGATCCTCTGAAATTTTTATTGGGGAATACCCCCAAAAACAACCAGATTTTTTGCTAAAAGCCCCACAACAAAAACCATTATCTTTATCGTAACAGTAGCAACAATCAGGAACTGCAATAGGTTTTAGTACAGTAATTTCTTTCATTTAATCCCCTGCCCTTTCTTTCTTAAGTTCAAGAAATTCCTCTTCATTATAGAGTTTATCATCAAGATTATAGACACAAAAACCATCCATAATTGACCCTTCTTTACCTGTCATAAAGCAAAAGAAATAAAATTTCTCTTCCCATCCCGTCCATCCATAATCATCACTGTATTCCATAGTAACTCTTCTGGAACCTATCTTTGGCTCTTGTTCTTTCCATTGCATTACTTTTTTGAATAATTCTATTTTATTTTGTGTCATTTTATACTCTTAATAATTTATCAATTAATTCCCAATCAGGGAGTGTCAATGCGAATACCGTAACAAAGATCGTTCAAAATAGCAAGAGAAAAAGTGTTATTTTTTGTTTTCATTTTTTGAGTCCCCTACCTGGTTATTAAGTTCAAGAATTAAATCCCACGCAAATTCTTTTAAAATTTCTGATACTTGAGAATTACATGGCCCATGATGTTGAGATAATTTCCATTGAATTGTAGTACCTAACTCACCTCTATTTATACTAACGTCTCGTCTAATACCAATTGTACTCACTGTTTCTTGTGTATTATTGTTTACAACATTATAAACTAAATACTCTCCTTGAATTACATAATCAACATAACTTGCAACACAATGACGCTGTGAGTTACCTTGAAGTTTGATTTGCATAGGAGTTGTTAATAGAATAGCTGTATAGGTGTCATTTGGATATTCTTTTGGGTTAATCTCTTTAAGACACTTAATAAATGTATCAGGATATCGTTCTCCTTCTATTTGTCTTGTGAACTGTTCATGTTTTTCTTGCATTGTCCTTAAAGACCAAGACGGATTAAAATCTTCTTGTAATCTTATAGCCATTCTTTTTGTATCTTGAAATAGATATATATATTCTCTAACAGCATCTTTTTTACACATGGTTTTATTTTGTTTTAGGATATTAGCACTATACAGAAAACTATCGGAATATTCAACATGGTTATATCTATAGATAGATGAAGGTATTGTGACAGCTTTTGCTAAGGAGTCTCTTAAAGATTTTTCAAAATTACCTGACTTACCATACGTACTTAGGATGATCCCTATTGCTGAACCAGGATATAGATTATATATGTTCTCACTAATTAACTTATTTCGAGAGAATGAATTTTTACAATATTGTTTCCATAACCCTTTTCCTAATAATTGTTTAAATTCCTTGGGCGTTTTATTAAAGTATAGAGCTAATGGTAAAAGATGATGTAAAGAATCTTTTTGATACTGTCTTAATACCTCAAGATGTTTATTAATTAGCGTTATTTTCTGCTGACTACGTTTACCTCTGAATCCGAAACCTAATTGTCTAATTAAATCCTCTTTTCCTTTAATCCATGCACTGTACTGAACACCTTTCAATATTTTAGCATATCTTTTAGCTGGCATTCCTAATTTTTCAGAAAGTTCTAAATGTTGCTCTCTTGTACCACAAAATTTGCCTCTTCTTCTCCAAATTACTTCATCACCGGACTTTTCTTTCACATAAGCTCTCTTTGTTACCAGAATACCACATCTACTGGCGAGGTATTTCCAATCAATATTATTTGTGTAATGATTGACTGTAAATAAATTCCCACATTTAATTATATCTTTCTCTGTGACATACTCTATTTTAGCGATATTGTCTCTCATGATTTCCTCTATTTATTACATGAGTCCATACACTGCAATTAAAAAGTCTTCAAAATATTGTCTATCTGGCTTAACAGGTAAAGAACTCTTTTCCGTTAGTTCTTCTAATTCAGTCATAAGATATTCCAATGCTGGAGCTACTTTAGATAAATAATTCAATTTACCCTTTTTAATATCCCTGAGGTATTCAGCATCTTTTAATGGGAATACGATATCCCCTGTTTCAAATAATTCCTTGATTTGTAACCCGTAGCGCATTGCATGGGAAACAGCTTTCCAATCAATTCCTTCGTTCTTTTCTGCAAGTAAAGCACGTTGTCCATAAGAATCTATAAATTTTTTCAAAATTTCAATGCAATATGTAATTTTTGCTGTTTTTTGCATCTTCTTACCACAGACTTGATAAAATTCCTCATTATTGTTCTTACCTGCGAGTACAAAGTGAATATGTTCTCCTTTTGGTAAATCCTCCCAAACATCTGAAAGAATACCAACATGATCTACATTCACGTTGTATTTGTAAAGAAACTCATGGACTCTCCTTGCGTCTGAGATTCTCGACCCCTTAATACCATATTTAGCTGCTTGTTTTCTACAATATCCAACAAAACCTTTTAAATTCTTCGTATAAAGTTTCTTTCTATTGATTCTTAAAGATTTCCAAATATAACCATAAACCTCTGATAAATAAACTAATTTTTCATCAGGACAATGGATCATATCAATACCGACAGTTTCCCCTTTTAGACACAATTCAATGAAGTAATTTAACGAATATAGTTCAATATCGACATCGTCTTTCGTGTTCTTAATACCTTCTTGCTTTGTATTCTTGGAGTTAAAGGATATACTTTTCGGGATTTGTTGTAGTAAGATTTGCCTCTTTGTTGGCAGATAGATACCTTTATAATCTGTATCTGATTCTGATGTATTCATCCCATAAAGATGAGAACCGAACTTCATAATACAAAGTACATTATTTTCTCTAATAATTTCTTTAAGATTTTTGTTCATTAGTTTCTCCAATCAAAGTGTTAATTTCTTTAAGTAACTCCACTGTTAAATTTTTTCTTCTATTAGGATTCCTTGCGCTATTATCTATTCTTCTTAAATGCACAAGATCCTTAAACCATGTATTCTCAACTAAGTCAATAACTTTTTTCTTTTTCTTCATTGACCCTTCTAAGAACCAAATTAACCTATGAAGCTTATATGTTTTACCAAATATACTTGTTTGTAATCTTTTATATCTTGACTTGTTCTCAGATATTGTTCCTATTAATTTGTGAGAATATTTATTATTCCAAGAAGAATAACTTTGATTATTTTTAAAGTATTTCTTAGCTCTTACCCTCCATTGACACTCACCTGTTACATAATTATAAAAAATCAAATTATGTAACAGGCTTTGTGTTATTTCTAAACTACTCATCTAAAATGGAATATCCAAATCGTCTGGATAGCCACTATCATCAGACTCACCATTAGGTCCATCAGAAGAAACATTATCCAAAGGTGTGTCATTACTAGTAGGAACCTGCTTGATATTCCCATCACCTGCTTTTAGTCCACCTACAACAGTACCAAAATCTGAGGACTCTCCTGTCTGTTCATACTCGATAAGATCTTTGACAAGGATACTGGACAATTGAGAAAATGTCCCGAAGTCATTTGATCTCACATTAAAGGCGGCGTCACCCTTAGAACCATTAGAGACAAGAACACTCATAGTTACATCTTCCACACCACCGTCGACAGGGACAAATACTTTAGGTCTGGTATTCCATTTATAAGGGATTTCATCACCTTTGCTCAAACCCACTTTTGGTACATCTGACCTTAAGTTTGCATCGGCTTTAAGTTTAATAACATACTGTTCATCTGCATCAGGGAAAGGTGCATCAATCTTAAATTTGTCCTTGAATTCTTCTGTCTCAATCTCTTTACAAGAATTTTTAGGAAACATTTTCTTGTATGCTTTAGCAGTTGCTTTATCCACAATACAGTCAACAGTGTATTCCTTCTCTGTTTGGGACTGATACTTATATGCACCCCCTGAAGCTTAATATAAGCAAAAGTTACATCCAATAACTTGCCCTTACCAGTTGTTTCATCAATTACCATTTTATTTGGTGTACTCATTACTTTTCCTCCACTTCATAAATTTTTAGTACCAATTTTGCATTAATAACTTTACCTAAATCCTCAATAAACTTCTTTTCAAATTCTTCATCATCCTTAATTTCTGTATCTCCTGATATATCCCAATCAAGATCGTGCCAAAGATCATCTAAAATACTCCCTAAATCTTTGTGTACTTGAGATATCTTAGGGAATCTTCTTAGTGTATCATTTGATACATCTTGAAAGAAATCACATACTTGATATTGCATGTAATCCCAGTGTCCTCCACTCATTATTCCTCCTCGGCTTTTACAGGAACCCATTTCTCTACCATAACTTCTTTTAGCTCTACTTCTATGCATTCTAATTCATTATCGGAATATTCGAAGGGGGCTTCATCTTGACATTCAGTAGCTCCACAAGAATAATCTGTTTGGTAAAACTTACCGTTAAACTCAAAAACAATCTCATGAATTTCTGACCACCTTGAAGTATCAATGATTTTATCCTCAATCGCGCTATAAGGTAAATCTAATTCGTCAACCAAAAAATCTTTCTTAAATTTCATTACTCCTCCATAATAATTTTATAATTAAAAATCTCGCCTTCTACAATGTATTCTTTATAGTCCTCTTCAAATTGATCAAAAGGGTTATATCTATAACCATTAATTTCATTCCATTCATCATAGGACCATCCATCAAGATATTCCTGATCTGCATCAAATACTTGGACTAACTCTTCTGGGATGATATATAATGTTCCTTCTTGGTCTGCTCTGTAGTAGCCTATTTTCATGTCCCTCCTTTAAAATAGTTCTGATTTAATTTCTTTAATCCTTAAAATACAAAGGGTTTGTAAAGTTTTGTAATTAATAACAGGGAATTTAAATTCTTTTACAAAATCCCATGATTCTTCTTTAATCAGATCGTAAAACACAGTGTGTAACAGCCTTGGTATATATTTTGAACTCCAGCCGTCCTCGTCGTTAACAATTTTAGCGTACACTTTATCAACAAGATGTTTCGTTACAAACTTATCAATAATCTGTTGCTCCAACATTTCTTTTTGGATTCTAACTTGTGGTCCCATTTCTTCAACGTGTTTTTCTTTAAAAGAATTAGTTACCATTTTAGCCCAGCAAATACGGTTATATTTATTTGTATAGGAGTAATTTTTAATTACAATACCTTCCCCACTTCCTTTACCATCTTGTATTAAATATTATTGTTTTTAACTCCTTTAACAGAGAATCATAGGTAGCATTTTTTGTTATACAAAGAGGTTTAATATACTCAATATTATACTGATCTAATAATGTTGCATAGTTTTCATAATGTAAATATCTTTCCTGATTTGAATCCCATATATCAAAAATATAAAACTTTCTCCATGCATCTTCCCTATAAGTTTTTAAGCTATGAGGGACCAACCACTCCCCATAAAAATATAAAGCTGGATTCTCATAAATCAGTGAAGTATATTGTTTCTGTTCTTTAATCCATTGATAAAATCCTGCATTATCTGCTTCAAGGCTAAGATGTCTCCTTCTACTACCAGCTTGTAATATATCTTTATGATTCCAAATGCTTGCATTTGTCCCATCAAGTTTAGGAAAGATATAACACTCTCCTAACTCAATTCCTTGTACTTCATCATTCCCAAATCTCTCTAAGTGCATATATTTTCTAAATTCCATATTTCCTCCTTTGTTTAAGTTTTCTTGATATTACATTAATAATTTATACCTGTCAATGGTTTTTTGAACTTTTTGTTAATACCCTGTAGGAAGAGTTTGTGGTGTCCATATCTCTTCTGTGGCATCATAAAACAATCCATTTTTACCCATTTTTACAATATCACAATCCCCTAATCTCGCCCCAAGTCTATTCTTCCCTAACCCCACTTTAACACGTCCACGAGAGCCATCAGGTGTAATCTCATTATGGATTAATATGACGTTGCAACTTAATTGGAAAAGTCCGGCGCTCCCTCTGAGATTAGAAGGGTGAATATAATTCCATTTAGGTTCAGTTGGTCGTGTTGTATCTTGGGTACCAGCTTTTTTATCCACATGTGCTACAACTTTTAAATGCACGGGATGTGCAGCTCTGAATGCGGCTAATTCTGTATACAACACATCCAATTCTTTCCTTTCATCATTGGTTTGTAGCCCTGACACAGCCATTGACGCATGATCAAAAAGAATCCTTGTGCAGCCAGCAGCAAACAAAGATTTAATTTTACTCATTAGTGGTTTGTGTGCTATACTCCCAAAATGAGCAAGAATCATAAACTTATCCGGATTAATACTAAACTCCCAAGCTTCTCTTAGTTGTTCATGGGTAGCGCACTCTAAAGGATTAAGGAAGTAGGGCCTGGGGTGTATTTGTAAATATCTTGCGGCAACCCGCCTTTGTGTCTTAATAACTGGGTCTTCTAACATTAATAATCCAACTTTTTCCCCTGATAAAGCTTCTTGAAAGATATGCTCAAATGCAATACTTGATTTTCCTGATCCCGGCAAGCCAGTATATGTTGTTAATTCATAAAGTCTTTCCCCTCCTAATTTTTCATTCAACAGGGGAAATTTATCAAACATAAATCCTTGTTCAATTGGCTTAATTGCCTCCTCAAAAGTCATAACCTCATCAAAAGTCACAATCTTTTCAGCTTGAAAAGGTTTTACATGCCATAGGAGTAAATCACTTAAAGCTTTGGGTCCATCTTCTAAAAGAATCTCATTTAAATCGTTTCTATCATCTGGATAATTTGGGACAAGTAAATTGTTTGAAGACAAATAAGAGCCAATTAACTCAGTTGCCTCCCTACCTTTAATAATGTTTTTGGGATCTACGGACTTTCTATAATCATTATCCATAGCGATAATAACTTGACCAAAGGACTTCACAAAATCCTCATTGTGTGCTACGGATTTATCACTATTTGAAGTCCCATTAACAATGCTACAGACATTTGGGTTAATATGCCCGTATCCATTCTTTTTGGAAATATCTTTCAGTGCTTGAAAAGCAGAAAGCATATCCAACCACCCTTCTGTCAGAAACAGCTTCTTTCCTCCATGCTGACATTGCTTCTGACCATAAAGCATGCAAGTGTTACGAACTGACCCGATAGCTGTGAAATGCCCTGGATCTTCTTTAGGGATTGTTAAATCTTTCTTTTGAAATCCTGTGATTTTCTTACCATCTTTTGAATATGCAGGACAATAAATCGCGGCCACTTCCTGTGGTGCTGTTTCAGTTAACTTTACTCGACAACGATAATGCTCTAAAGTCTCTTTCCTAATCCCTCTCTCGGGCCAATCAACACAAGGATATTGTAAGACATCTTTAACTGTCTCAGTGGGTATATAGTTATTTTTCATATTTGCGTTACGTTTTCTCCCTCCTCTATAATATCCTGGATTCTCATTATAATCCCTCACTTCTCCTCCCAATGAAAACCACAACAACCTTTCATATCACAATCAAATTCTTTTAATTGAGGAGCTTTACAGTCATAATTTTTGTAAAAATAACATTGGGCGCGACGACAGTTGCGCCCATGCTCAGTCTTAACTAAAACAAGATGTATATCTTTATAATTTTCCATCTAAACTCCATTTAAAATGAAAATTTATTTTTGAATATCAGTAGCTGTTTTAACAGTCCCGATTTTTAAATTACACTGATTGCAGTAATAGCATTTTTCTTTTATAATTATATTATTGTCTTTAATATTTATTATCAGAGGTATTTCCTTAATATACACAGGTTTGTTACATAAAGGACATTTCACCTGCACCCACTAATTAAAAATCTTCTCAATATCATTCAATAACTTCACAGTATTCTCAATCTCTTTTAATTCATATTCAGGATCAATATTAGATCCAAGAGAAAGAAGACCTACAATTTCTTTTAATATGTCTCTTTGTTTGAGTATTCGTTCATGTAGATTGTCTGTCATTCTATAACCTCATCGATATCTATGGGTAATTTCTCTAAAACTTCTATTGTCTTCTCATAACCTTTGATAATTTCTTGTAACTCATTATACTCAGTAGACTCCACCAATTCATATTCAACAATTTCATAATTATCTTTATTCTCCTTATATTCTCTTGTTCTTTCAAAATGCACTTTTTGCATCCACATTGTTCGACCTTTGTATGATTTTAAAAACTTTCCTGTTTCTCTGTGTCTTAGTCTATAGACTTTCATCTCTTCCCTTTTATATAATCATCAATATCTTGTAAAACCTTCTTTAATGTATCAGATAACGCTGGATTCTTTCCTCCTCTTAAAAGATTAGGTAATTTAGGTAATTTAGTCCTATTAGGATAGACCTTAAAATAATATTTATAGATCTTCTTTCTATCATTCTTTGTTAAAGTCTCTTGCACTTTACTTGGTCTTTCAGATGGATAGATATATTTTTGTTCTATTGGTAAAGTTCCTTGTTCAATGCTATCGTAATACTGTGCTAATGCCCTTAAAACGTCCTGTAAACGGTATTTATTCTTTAATGATGTCCTACCCCATGAATTATAAATACGGCCCTCTAAGGCATTAATTTCTTTGTGCAGGACTGCTCTTACAAGGCCCTTCCCATTATCTCCTAATTTATCTCCTTCAAGCTTATGTTCATGGTCCAGAGTGGAATCTTCGAATTTGATTTCATCCCTCAAGATAGCACATTTCTTGTTTTGTTGTAACCAGAATTGTTTTCTGTATAGTCTACTCTCCTTTGGAGAAATATAAACTAATTTCCCTGATTGTGTTTTCTGTTCAAAGTCTTCCCATAATTCTTTCTTTTGTTTTTTTGTTAGTGTCATAAAACCTTTCTTTAATCTACTTCATCAAAGATATCATTCAATTTTCTCCATATATCCTGAGCAAAGCCATCAGTATACAATTCACTGGTATATCCGTCAACCCTATTATTAAAATCTTGCACCGTATTCTCTGACACATTAAGATGCTTTAGAAGTGTTACCAGTTGTTCTTTATTTTCAATATGAATATTAAAATCAAAAGGTTCAAAAACACTCTGTTCCTCTATAAAATAAGTACCTTTGTGGTTATTACCTTCAAACCATGAGTTATATCTTAACAAAACAGGAAAAGATTTAAACTCCTCATAAGTTTTAATCTCATGGTCATATGGGAGATTTCTCTTTTTCAATTCTTCAATAAATTCATAAACTTCCCCATGTGAGTTACAAGGTCTTGCATCAAGAATGCTTTTAATTGAGATTGGTACGAGAATTTTGTATTGTTCTTTTGACATTTCTTTCTCCTTTGTTGTTACGTTTAAGATTTCTCTCCAGTTTCTCAAATCTTTGTAGTTAATTATTTTACAATATCTAACACACTCAAATCCATAACGCACAACTGATCTTACACCAACACCACTATCATCAATCATTAAACAAAACTCTTCCTTATCCTGTCCGCTATCAAATTGAACAGCAACCTTATTCTCTTTCCAATACTCAACAAATTCCTTAAAATCTTCTGTTTCAATGAAGGGTTTTTCTTCAATGATACAATCTTTGAATTTGATTGTTGTCCAATGAGTAATTTGAGTAAAATATCCTAAAGTATCATATTTCCCATTACCTGTATAACATGTATCAACTTGATGATATTTCCAATTAGTCGTATCTTTATAAGATCCATTAACCCACTTCAACCCATTCTCATGCATCCAATTACAAAACTCCTTTGCTTCTTCTTCTGTTTCACAATTGATTGCAATCTTTTCTTCTTTGAATTTCTTTAGGAATTTTTTGTCAAGGACTATTTTTATTTCATTACTTCTAAATCCATTATGTTCTTTAAAATTAAAAACACAATAATCATCATAAGATATAACTCCAGTAATTTTATGTATTTTACCAATGTTGTTGTGAGAATTGTAATTAATACCTTGACTCCATACAACCTTCATATTAAAACCGACTAATCTGTTCTTATCTCCGATGATTTCCATTTATTTTTCTCCTAAATTTTATTATTGTTAAGATGAATATATCATTTTAATTTTTGTTTGTCAAGTGTTAACGACACTTTTGATTAATATTTTCTTGAACATAAATCATAATTTTATAATACTCTCTATTTATCAATAATATTAGTGAGTGCCGCGCCACCCAAGTTTAGAAACCATATACTCACCCGGCATTGGAAGGTTCATATTAAAATATTTACCTGCTTCTTCAATTCCTTTAACAATTAATTCACCTGCCCTACTATAACATTGAACAAACTTACCATTAATTTCCTTTGCTTTTGAATATTGTTTTCCATTTCTCTGTTGTTGTGGTTCTTGATCATACCATTGTACTTCAACCTCACTTTTGTGGTGTTCACCCTGATACTCGTCATGTTGATATAACACCCTGAAATAATTAAGTTTCTCTTCTTTTATTTTATCATAAGTCCAACAACCAGCCCAATCCATAATTCGACTTCCGGTACTCTGGAACAAAGCATTCTGTGCTGAATGGGGGCTCCTTACCCATATCTTTGACCCATCAATAGTCTGAATGTACTTCTTACCTGTGGATTCCCAATATTTAATAACAGCCTCTTTACTCTTAGCTAATCCATAATTCACTTCATAAAATGCGTCTATAATTTTTTGTGCAACATCTGGTGATACTGATAACATCTTTGACAATTTCTGTGCTTGGACAGAATAGATAATGGCGTATGAAGCGTTCTTTCCATCATCTCTATTGATTTCAAACCCAGCAGCATCTGAATAAGCTTGAGCCATTGTGGTATGCCAATCCCCCTCAAGAATTGCTTTTGCGTATTCACCATTATCAAAAGGCCATGTATAGTGAGCCATAATACGTGCCTCTAATGATGATCCATCTCCACCTACAAAAAAATAATCTTCTCGTGGGATAAATAAGCCCCTCATCTCCTTACCAAGAACAACATGATCTTTTGGTTTAGCCACATTTACAACAACAGAGTGTTTCATACGCATTGTGTTCGTGATGCCACTTGCACCAGCCGGTAACCGTCCATCAATCTTCAATCTTGGATGCATGAGCCAACCTGTTCCATTCTCAGATAGAATAGTATTTCTTCTATTCTGTAAACTTAACCACCTACAAATCTTTTTAGCAGTATCAGCAGCAATCTTTTCAAGATTTGGATCAAGTTCTCCTCGTTGATCCGTATATTGAGCAGAACTTATTAATCCTCTCCCATTTTTTAAACATTTCTTTCTAAAAGCTTCTGAATCAGGATCAACTTTAGAAGTTTTACTATAACCTAATTCTTCTAATATAAAAGGCCAATACACACTATCTCTAAACTCTTTAATATAAACATCAAGTTTTTGTTCAGTTTTTTCTTTTGATAATTTTTGTTTTGTTTTTGGATCAATAAGAATGTTTCGGAATTTAAATATTGATGGAATCCAGTTCATTTCTTTAATTAGAAATAATTTTACATCTTTCTTATGAGAAAGTTTTAAAGGCTCAGCGAGTTCTTTCTTTTTTTCTTCATAATACCCACGCCTTTTTAAATCAAGAATCATTTCAATTTCTTCTAACTGATCCTTTGGATTTTCAATTCCAAACTTCAAACAGTAATTAATAGCACTTTGGGTTAATAGATCAGGATGTTTAGGGATTTTCTCCTCAATATTATTCTTACAGATAACAACGCCATCAATCTCTTCCTTATCACACAAAGAATCCAAGTATTCTTCTTGATTCTCAGTAATACCAATCTTAGTAAGATAATCTTTAACAGGTTTCTTTAATCCTCCTTTTGTTGTATAGGGTTTATTATAGTCAAACGCCTTTTTAAAGCAAGAAGAAGGAAAATTAGGTTGTTGTGATGCAGGGAGAGTTCGCATCCCAAGTTGAGGCTCAATTTCATCTTCAATCTCTTTCATCTCTTTATCAATACGTTCTACAAGTTTCTTTGCTCCCTCAATGGCAAACTTGACACCAGTAAACTCCTGTTGTGCCATTAAGTATCTGGTTTTGTGTGCCATCTTTAAAGGTAATACCCACTGCCCTTTCTTGGACCCATTGGGAATAGCAACATCTTGTATTTCTTTTTGTAAAGCCCAATAAGTGAGTTTATTAATCCTAATATCTTCAATCATACGATGAATATAGACATCCAATGGTTGATCAGACCAGTCTTCAATATCAGGTTTCTTGATACCAAGACGAACCCCCCAGGCCGCTAACCCATGCGCTCCTTTACAACCTTTTGGGATACTCCTATCAGGATATAGATATTGACTTAGAACAAGAGAATCCACAATCTCAAGTTCTCTTCCATTTATGCTTCTCCAATCATATTCAATACCAGAAAGTCTATGAAAACATTCGAGGTCGTAGTTTAAAATATTATGAAAACAAATACCTGTTGTTTTAGGAGAATTTAATAATTTAACATAATCTTCAGTTGGAAAAAATGCTGGACTAACAAATTCTGACTTAAATTGATCTTGATCAAAATTTGATAATTCTTTTAAATCACAAAAATATAAAATTTATTTGAATCTTGTTCTCTTGGTGTAAATCCAATGCAATGAAACTTTGAAACTACATCCAAGAGACCATTTGTTTCACTGTCCCCGATATAGAACATAAGAAGTTGCCTCCTATACTTCTTACTTGCACACAACAACCCGATATGGTTTTCCTAATTCTCTCATAATATTAATCATATGCTGAGTTCCTCATACCAAGAATTTGTATGCTTGTCATGATTTCCTCTGATTAACCAATGCTTTTGAGCTTGACAAGCAACAAAATATTTTTTGATATATAAGTCATGCTTTTCCCAAGAGAAATCCCCTAAATGAATAAGGATAGAGTGCTCTGGTATTAATTTTAAATTCCTTAGGATTTCACCCTCGAAGTCATCTCCTCTACCACAATATTTCAACATAGCATCATGTCCAAAATGCGTATCTGTTATGATGTAATATTTCATCTCAATCTCCTCCCTAAATGTTTAATAAACCTAACACTTGGTCTAACATACAATACCCAAGGCATATTGTAAAGAGATTTTATTTTATCAAGATAATCTCTTGCTTCTTGTGTCCATTGCTTGGTCATGTTCTTTTTAATCCTCACTAAATGGAAAATCTTTGATTTCATTTTTTATCTCACATAAATGAACCAATTTGTAAGTTAAGCTCAATGGTTCCTTATAATCATTATTATAATAACATTTATAAATAAACTCAACCTCTTTATATAAGTCCGCTATTGTTTGACAATTCTCTAAGACTTTTTTAGCTTTTACTGGACCAAACCCTCCGAGTCCGATTGGGAATTTTTCTTGCATACAATTATTAACAACGGGGATACCTGGAATGTTGTCAGTTCCTTTATCCCCTATGAGACACTGGGTGCAAATATTGAGATGCGCTTGAAATTCATTGATTTCATATAATTTACCTGTATCATAATTATAATGAATCCCAGGAATACCATCACAATCCTTATCAATATGCCCAAGAACAATGTCATCTTTCTCTTTTAAGAAAGCATCCCACCCAAACTCTGCCAGTTTATCATCAGATTCTGCATTTCCAGAAAGAATAATTTGATCTTTATATAATTTGTAGAAATAATCACGTATCTCAATAAACTTTAAAGGTTTAGGAGGACGATTCCCTTTGTAGTCAGGATACAAATCATATCGAAAATTCTTATTAATAGGATCTGCTAATAATAAAATTAACTTTTTTACCCAAGGCAAATTCTGTAATTTATTTATCTCTTGGATAATATATTTATAAGCAACTTCATTCCCCAATACAATCTTTGTAACAGGTGTTATTTCAAAATCTTTTAAGAGAAATGGAGATTGTTTTTTCTTCTTGCGTTTTTTGTTAATTTCTCCTAACCAACCTCCTATTTGTGTTTTCTTCCTTCCTCTAAATTCAGTAATATTTTTAAAGTTCTTCTTTCTGCCATTGTTCTGATATTCAACATCAATAGTTTTTTCTTCAAGAATTGTACTTGCACGAAAGACTACAGTGTCTATATCAGCATAAAGTGTATAATAATTATCTTTAAGCTTCATTTGTCTCCTTTAAATAAAAAATCCCCAACAATCTTTTGACTGTTAGGGATCATATTACATCCTTTTTAGGATGTCAAGAATAAATTTTAATTAATGAAGAAAGTCCGTCCTAATGGATGCTGTTAATTCAACATAGGTATTACCTTCTTCTTCTTTAGCACCCCATGCATAGAGTTGATTACCTTCTTTATCTGTCTGCCAATAAGCAACATCCCCATTCTCATTATACTTAGCTAACCAATGAGACCATGTTCCCATCTCAGCAGTTCGTCCACCCATATAAAAACCAGGCATATATTCATCATAATCTTTATATATCTTACCTAAGAATTTACCAATCTTACTCTCAGAAGACCATCTTCCGAACATACAAGATAAAAACATATAGGGAAAGAAAGGAATAGTTAAAACAAACCAGTGATTACCACTATTCCATGGATTTGTTTCTGGATTTTTTATTGCATAATCACTTGACCAAAATGCTTTTTTCCAGAACTTTGGTATAGGTCTTCTCATTGCACCTATACCAAAGTCTATTCTGATACCACCATTATAGGCTATTTCTCCATCAATCCTTGGCCTGATTGTACAAAATTCCTGTGAATTATGAGAAAAATGAGGTTTCCAATTTTCATCAAATCCTATCTGAATAGTATAGCCTTTTGGTTTTTCAAAAAGAATTAATTTATTCATTTTCATTTCCTAACTCTTTGACCAAGGCCATCTGAATTTAGATTCTTTCTTAGTCCTATCTCCAAGGCTGTTAGTCTTCACATTCTTTACACCTTCATATGTTCTCATACCACCTAAACCCAACATACCTAAAATAATCGGATAAAGTTCTTGTGCATTAACAGATGGAGGAGGACTAAGATTCACGGGTATCCAATTTTTAGCTTGACAAATTCCCCATACCCACAGAATCATTTGGTAAAAAATGAATTTATATCCAAGAGCAAAACCACCAACCCACCCAATGAATGGCCTCCAACCAGCAACAAACAAAGACTTATGAGTAGCTTCTGTTTTATTAACTTCCATTTGTCCTGTTTGGGTATCTGCTTCTATTCGTCGAGACTGTAAGGCAATAGCTAATCTTTCTTCATCTGATGTAAAAAGATCATCAATAATATTTCCACCAACAGAGATTGCTTTACTTAAATCAATATTTATTAATCCAGACATTATTCTAATCCTTTCTGGACTCTATTTATCCATCCACATAAAATTTAATATTACTTTTTAAAAAATCATTACTGCGTCTTTTATCGTTCAGACAAATATCTTTATACCTAAAGACTTTCAAAAGACTAAAAAGAGTTACGAAAATTCGTTCATCTTTTTCATCTTCAATAGAAGTATTTAATTTTTCTAAGGTTTTGGGGCCAAAAACCCCATCTGGGGATGCTTCAACTATTCTTTGAGTAATTCTGACAGATGCTTTAATCCCTGCATTAACAGCAAAATCATAAATCATAAAAGCAACTTGCTGGTAGTTAATTAAATCCCCTTGAATTTTATCCCAGTAATTATCCTTATAAAATTGCTTAACTAAAGAAGTTAAATCCAAATCAAATTCTTTATTATCAATTTTTAACCAGCCTTGCCATGTAGGGTGAAAATTCCTTGCAATACCAGCATATGTCATTCCCCCTCTATCCCCAGATACATTATGTAATTTATAACCACCTTCTAATGCTAATACTTTTTCAAAACATGGTTCAAAGTTTGCCATGGTATCTCCTTTTACTCATTCTCTAAAGCTTCTTGTACTTCTTCTACTGTAAATCCCAATCGAAATAGTTTACAGTTCTGATCTATCTTATAAACTTGCACTATTTTTTCTTCTGTTTCCATTGACGATGATACTTCTCTGATTTTATCTGACTCATAGTTATCAATGCTCTCATCATCCCAATTGCCTGCCATACATACAGGTTATCAATTAATGCCTGCCATGCTGGTTTCCACGATGTTTTGGCTTCATTTGCTTTGATGTATTCGTAATCCGTTTTGGTGCTCAACCTGCGGTGCAATCCTTTCATGGTAGTCTCCTATGATAGTATATAATACTTATCTATTTTTTTTTAATCGTAGCCACAAACGGGATGTGATCTCCGTATTTTGTCATTTGATCGGTTATAAAATTCGGCCCAGTAATTTTAAAAAAAGATGACAATGCGAAATGCTTTCTTCTGCAAAATCTTTAAATTTTTTAGTTGGCACAGAGCGTCTTCAATTCTTCCAGTTTCAGTGATAGAGCCAGATTGTGGGTGTTGGCCCATTTCAGCCAACCCCTGGTGGATGCTAAAGACGAGCTTAATTGATCTTTTGTGATTAATCCTTTTTCTAATTTTCCAGGTAACTTTGCCAGCCGTCGTTTAACTCGCAAAGCGGTCTTTTTTCTTAATAAAATATGATTCAGGAAGTGGCGGTAACCCAGAAAATCTACACCATGGGACACCGGGAAGACCTCTGCATAGCTATATTTGAGCTTTAACCGGATATCTAAAAATTCAGCAATAATGCTCTTCAACCCCTGCAAACAGGCCTTATCCTCGCTGAATACACAGATATCATCACAATACCTCACATATGCTTTAACCTTTTGCGTATGCTTTAAACATTTGTCCCAAAAATTTGCATGTGTGTTACGTGTTACACGGCTAAATTTAGGCCCCGCGCGCAACCGCGACCGCCGATACTCGAATTCATATCCCACCGCGCGCAATGCGCAGCACACGCCCGTGAACCGCAACCCGAGTTATCAGTCCACGACCAGCCCACGACCAGCTTGATATCACCGAAATCACCCTGCACATAAAGATCTCCCTTTGATCCACCGTCATAATTGCCGTCACCGAGTGGGTCATCAAGATCCACAACGTTGTAAGAAGTAGATCCGTCACTGCGGTAACTCTGCGTCCGGGTCCACTGTTGCATAGCGCCGCACATATCCTCCAACCCATAGTTGCTGATCATTCTACGCCCGTCGGTGTCTATATGACCACCGGTGGTGACCGGATCAGTGGAGGTTGATATATTCGTTTCCTCGTTTGACCCAGCGGCGGAAAGCTGAAATTCGTAATCATTCAATAGGAGTTTTCCAACTGCCCCAAGGTCATCAACAAAATCCATCCAGTTCCTGCTGTCCGTAATAGTTGCTCCAAACGCAGATTCTGAACTTTCTCCTGTCCCGGACATAAGATAAATATCCACCCATAATCCACTATAAGGAATATATACCATACCTTCTGGATTACATATTGGCCTAAATTTAAGATCCCATACTGACTGCGGTAAGATATCTCCTGTTAAAAATCCAGTCAATGTATGCCCAGATATTGTTCCAACATTCAAGCACAGACAATGAAACCCACCTATTTTCGACTATTCGTTGCAGTATACCCTGTTGGTATTGTTGAATTAGCAGATAGTATCACACCTCCAGAATGGACATAAATATAAAAATCTTTTCCTGCTCTGTTAGCCGCAGTAGCGTAAGTTGAATCATCCCAATTAGAAGTAGAACTAGTATCTATTGTAAAATCTGAATCAAATACGACTAAATCGTTACCAACAGCTACACTCATCTGCGGCATGGATAAAGTAACTCTCTCAGATGCTGAAGATGTTCCAGAAATAGTTGGAATAAAAGCTCTATGATATTTCACAGGATCAATTAATGTCAAATCCGAAAACACAATAGTAGAATTAATCTCAACCCAGGATGTTCCAACCCTACAAAGAGTGACCCATTTCTTGGTTGAAGATAAAGTCATATTTTGACTGTTAATTAAACTTATTTGGCCTGTTCCACCAGCTTCGTGGATTAATACTACTTCTCTGGAATCATCAACAATTCTAATCCGTAAATACCTACCCTCTGGCATATTTGTCACATCGATAATAGAAAGATCGTCAGTTGATGCAGACCCTTCTGTTTCAACTAGATGTGTTGCTGCTGTAGGTGTAATTGATCCAGAAGAGATTGCTAATGTACTAATACTCTCCCCGCCCCCAGGTAATTCTTTAATTACATCTAATTGTGGCCCGTAAAAACCTGTTTTTAACTCACCTTCGGTTCTTGCTGAATCAAGATACGAAATATCCGGTAATGTGGTCATATATTCTCCTTAATATCCTAAGACTGTTACATCTATAAGTGCTGATGTTGCTGTTCCTGAAGCGTCATAAGCGTAAATTAATGGTCCTGCTACAGAAAAATCTACACGTTTAAGTATGACTGCATCCCCTCCATCATCTTGTAATGTCATTACTACACTTTTAATTCCTTGGTATGTTAAAGTAATAGGTAATCTTGTACCCGTTGGCTCTATAACTATATCGTTTAAAATTTCTGATTTATCTGATAAATCAATAATTGCTGTTAGTGAAGAAATCACAGGGGTATTAGAACCAGAAACCGTTTTAATTCTCAAATCATATTCTTGTTGCTTTATCGTAAGACTTCCAGGCCATGCAAACCAATCACTTGAAGTGGCATACCAAAATGATGAATCGTCCAATGCAGTCCAAATGTTATTTGTATTCTCTCCAGTCCATAACTTATTATTCAATTTTTGCCTTAAATCAAAAAACCATCCGTCTTTTGCCGTAACATCTAAATTAAATAATAAAGTTTCATCTTGGTACGGAGAAACAAAAGTATCCTGGTAAGTTAGAACGTCATAAAAAGTGTCCCATATAGCATTACTGTATACACCTGTCCAGACTTCATTACTATCAATTCCTGTCCAAAAGTTAATTGAAGATTGCCCTATAATTTCTTCACTAATAATATCCCCATTTGTTATTGTACCTGCCCAATTAGGATGATAATCGTATTCATAAATAGCATTTGCAACGTCTACATCCCCCAAATCTTGCACAAGAATTGCAGCATTTGCACTCTGATTACCAGCAGTATCCTCTGCTTTAACTAAGAAAGTCCTTGTCCCTTTACCAAAGCTTGATATATCAAAAGGAGAGGAAGCATAACCAGTTCCTGCTGTGGTTGCTTGTAACCAACTTCTGTTATTACCCGTAATATGTTTGACCCTAAAACCAGCAAAATCTAAAGGTGGATTTGGGTAAGTCCACTGAAGCTTATCATTGGTAACAACCAAATTTTCAATATCAGGAGGAAGTGTAGTCCTTCCAACATATTCATGATTTGAAATAGTTGCCCAAGGTGAAACCTCTCCTATCTCAGTAAAAGACCTAATACGAATATTATAAGACTCTCCTTCTGTGACATCATCAGTAATAGAGACGGTTGTTGTATCCTTTGATAAGTCAGGTAATTGCCTCCATTCTCCATCTACAGGTTGAATTTGGATATTATAACCATAAACATATACTTTCTTTGAGCTATTTACTTTAAAATTCACAAGTATCCGTGGTATATAAACCCCACTGGAATTTAAAGTCATTACTGATTCGTCTGATATAACAGAAATAATAATAGGTGTGGGTGGCGTAGTTACACTCTTACTGGTCGTAATTTGTGAGTTAAAAGCAGGGATATTAGAGGAATCAGATAAAGAGTGAATTTCTGAAGCAGCATCTAAGCAAACTAATTTAGCTGATAAATCAGAGGATAGTTCAATAGACTTTACAATTAATTCAACACTCTCTAACTCTTCTTCTCCGAACATACACAAATCTTGTAAATTAATTCCTGTAGAAATCGGTTCTACAGTAAGAAACTCTAAAGTATATGTATCTCCTGGATTAGTCACGACCTCTTTTAAAACAGACTCTCCACTATTTAGCCGTATTCTGATAAAGTATGATTTTCCTACTTCCATTGTAACAAAATCATCAAGAACAAGATGAGTGATATTTGATCCAAGTGTTACAATAGATTTAATCCTTGCACTTTTAATACCCCATAGTGTAACTGGTGATGTACATCTAATTAAATCACCTCGTGTACAAACAATATGCTCAATATCAGCATAAAAAGAGTACGTCTCAGGTCTTAATCTGGCTACAGCTATATAATATCTACCTTGCCTCCAAACAAGGGATGGATTTGTAACACCCCTGACATCTAAATCCTCAAACAAAGAAGCATTAGATGAATCATATCCATCGTCATAAACAATTCTTACATCTTGCTTATATTCTTCTTCTTCGTTTAAGAAGTTCACATTCCAAGCGTGTGGAGTATCAGTAAAATTTTTTGTTGCCTGGAAACCCCATGAGTTCCTTGGAGTAAAGTGCTGGATAATATCGGTTTTTTCACTATCTATTATCACACCCCATTTTCCATCAATAAGATCAGGGGTTGCTCTACCAGTGGTAAGAATATCCCTCATCAAATCCCACACACTAACTCTACTTTCTAAAACATAATTACATGCAAACCCTTGTGTTTTAAAATAATTATGAAAAGCTTTAAACGAATCCCAATCAATCCTTGAATCCGCAACAGGTCTTTTGTTTGCAGGGCCTTGGAGTATGGCTAATAGATGATCAGCAGCATTCTGTGTTGTAGTTTGGGTTGTCCATGTATCTGTAGAAGAGTTATAAGACGGAAGAATAGACGTACAAACACCGCTCAGACTACTGATAACGCCATTTAATTGATTTGTGGCTTTAATCCTAACTGCGGTCATTGCTACATTATCCATCTTTACAGGACTCTCATTGGTAATACTCCTCAGGACATACCAAATACCTGCACTATACACATAAGAATCACTGTTATAATCTTGTATTAATCTCTTGACTCTTACATCATATTGCCCCCTTGTAACACTTTTGGATCTATTAAAAAATTTAGTGGTTTCTGTCTTTCCTCTAAATGTATAAGCGGAATTAGGCCAAAAATTATTTGGATCAGGAGCACTATTTCTTAAATACTCGACAAGCCCTTCACCTACCCAAGTACCACCTAAATTCCAATCAGAACCACCGTATCTAAAATATTGTAACCGATACATTTTTAAACGAGAATTATATGTAATAGACCACGAGAGCTTCCGCAGATCAGATAAAGGTAATTTATGATATAAAAACCTATTACAATTATTATATAAATCTACATAATCAGTTACCCATGAATAACTCCCGTCCCATTTTAACCAAGTAGAAGAAGAAGAGTGCTTGTATTCAATAGCATAAAAAGCACTTGCGGAGGATTTAGCGCCAGAGCTTAAATCATATGTCACTAATCGTTCAAAAACAAAATCTAAAGAAATTTTATCTGTATTAGCATCTGTAGTTCTCTGAATCCAACCATCTGATTTTGCAACTTCAACTTGGACATTTTCCTCATATACTAATTTAGGGAATAATGATAAAGAGGAGCTTTGCCCTGAGTACCCTTGTATAGTTTGAACTTCAACGTCTTCGTAATCATTGATATCGGTATCACCTATCTTAATATCAGTGATACTAAGGGGGCCATAACCCCACACAAACAACATATTATAATATTGTTCATTTCCAACAATCTCAGTATAAGGTAATGCACCATAATCAGGAACAATCTTGTGTTTCCCGAATATTACTCTAATAGGTGAATATTGCTTTGCTTGATTACTACCACTTGAGATGCTGTATACATTTTCCTCTGCTGTGTTTGAGCTTAAAGAGAATTGCGTAGATGTAGGAATAAGAGCATTAATTGCTAATTGACCCGCAATAGATAAAGTTGCAGTAACTAACCCTGTTGCTAATTCTGTTGATAGCCCTGTCAATCCCGCTAATTTTGATCCCCACCCCAATCCAGACGGGCCAGCTACCCAAGCCGCTACAGCAATAACGACAATAGATAAAATTGTTTTTAAGGGGTTTTTACCACTACTACTTCCACCGGTAGCTACAATACGAATAATAATATCATCATTGACTTTAACAATTGTATCTTCCCAAGCGGCACTTGGAATATAATTATCATTTACATAAACATGAGCGTTTTGAAAAAGTAATTTGTTGGGCTGCATTTCATCCAACAGGGATGCAATAGTACGTCCTTCTTGAACTTGGATCTGAATATGCTGTGCTTTAAATGGGTGAGGACAAGCAACTACATTTGCAGTATTATTATTTGTTGTCATATCTATAAAATCCCGCTATTCTATTCTTCCACATTACAGAATTATACTTCTCAATCACAGTATTCATTCCTTTCATAACATGCAGAAATCGTTTTCCAGAAAGCACAACACCGACATGCCAATCCTTTCCACCAATTCTTAAATTAATAATATCCTCTTGCTTTTCCTGTCCTTTAGGAACTTCAGGCCAATGAGATTTATGGAATGTAATTAAGTCATGTATCTCTTGTTTGTTAGCGCATTCCATATAATCAGTAGTGTATGTTGGGAGTTCAATACCAAGATTATGCTTATAAAATAGGTATATAATCCCCCAACAATCACACCCATTAAAATCCCTTCCTTTAGCTAAGTAAGGAATATTTTCGTATTTTGAAAGATCCATCAGAATAATCCAGGAAAATTAACAATATTGTATGACTCACCCGGGAAAGGTTCTGATTCTAATAACTCAACATTTAAAGTCCCAGTAATAGTTAATCTATCATATGTGACTGACCTTAATGTAAAATCCGGAAATTGCGCTTCAATTGTATCAGGGGATGATGCTAAAACAAGGTATGTTGAAATCACTGGTGGTGTTGTCATATTTCTAATAGCAACAGTAATATCCCTATGAACATTATCCAAAACAAGATTAATAGAAGGGACTGTATCTTCTGCACTCATTGGTAATGTAATCTGGAAGGGATATGAAAGGTAAGTCTCACCATTACTAACTGTATCTACATTATCAGACGATAATAAAATTGGATCTGATAAATCACTGTGTTCAATCTTCAGGAGAAGAATGAAAACTTCACCATCTCCTGAAGAAAAAATAGAATTTCTAAATGTTAAACTTGTGTTTCTGCTCATGGCATAATCTCAAGATCTAAAGTTACAGTAAAATAATCGCTACCTTGTGCTGATAACTTAGGAGGAGAAACAAACCGCATTTCTACAGCAGCTTCTGTATAAGGATCTATCCAATTAAAAGCTAAAGAACCACCTCTTGAAGTATCATTATAAAAAGCCCTTAAATAAGCTACCTCTGTTTTATTAATTATAATCTGACCTTTTATTGGTTCAACAGCAGCGGTTCCCCATCTTCTAATATTAGCTGGACCTTCATCCATTTCTGTCCGTACTACTGTATTTGGAAGAGTATGGGAAAATCCAGATACATCTAAATATTGTGGTAATGTTGCAGGCCAATCTATGATTGCCATTATCCTCTCCCTGCTAAAGTTCTACTTATTCCGAATACATTTTTAATAGTGTTATAAGTCTTACCACCATTCCCTATTGCATTTGCTACAACACCATCAATATAAACATCAATACTTGTTCCACCATCTGATGTTGTACTCTGCTTTACAGTGGTATCACTACTCCCACCATAAATATTAACTTCTATAGTGGTTGATCCTGATCCTGTTGATTCAACACCAAGATTACCGGATGAGGTTCTTGTTAGGGGTAATACTGCTTCTGATGATTTACCTTCACCTACCCAAATACCACCTGTTGCAAAGCCTTTGACTGAGGATGACCCATCAGGGAAAAAGGTTGGACTTGAGATGATAGAGTTAGTAGCTGAACTTAGTCCTGTAGTTACTCCACCTTTTGCTAATAATGAAATAGAAGATGCAGAGGATGCTAATGATACACTACTTGTACTTGAACTAACACTACTTGAAACACCAGTAATTCCACTTAAAAGGCTACTAAAAATACCACTGATACTACTTGATTGAGTCATCGCTTCATTCAAAGCAGTTGCAATAGGAATAGTAATATTTGCTTGTACCATATATCTTACAAGACCAGATACAATACTATCCATTAAATTAGAGAAACTGATCGTACCCATTTGGGCCATTTCCACAAAAGAATCTTCTATTGAACTCAACGCTGTGGTAGCGGTATTCTGAAATGCTGTAAATGGTTCAGAAGATTTCTCTAATTGTAGAATATATGATTCAAGAATAGTTTGACTTTCTTTTTGTTTCTTGATATATTCATTTGTAGATTCAATTAAAGTCTCATTAGCATCTTTTTGTTTATCAGAAGCAAATTTATATCTGGATGCTAATTCTTCTTTCTTTGCAATAACACTCCCTAAAGAAGTCTTTAACTGTTCTTGAAGATCAATTAATCCTTGATCTTTCTTTACCCCTTTTTGAGTGGTTGACTTATAAGCTTTCTGTAAGGCTTCTTCTTGTTTTAAAAGAGCTTGATATTCTTTCTCTTTTTCTTTGTAAGTTTTTGATTCCTGTGTTCCTACCTCTGTTGCTGTTGCAATTTTTTCTTTTAATGCCTTGATAATAGCACTTTCAGAATCCTTTGTAATATCCGCTAATTTTTTCTCTTTTTCAGCAATTGTACTCTGAATATCCGAGATTATCTGTAATTGAGCTATTACTGCTGGATCTGTTTGATCCACACCTTTAGATGTTAATGTTGTTAATGCTTTTTCTGCTGATGATTTTAGGGAAACATATGCTTGGAGTTGTTTTTGTAATTGTGTAGTATCCGAACTCCTAAGTTTTTGTCTTTTTTTAAGACCTATTTCCTCGATTTTAGATATCTCATCATCTTGTGCTTTTTTTAGAGCAGTAATATCTATTCCATACTTCTTTGCCTGTACTAAAAGAGCATTATTAATACGTATTGCTCTATCTTTTGTGGACTCAGTTTGTTTCAGTATATAATCATTAATCGTTTTTTCTATTTTTTTACGTTCTTTTGCCTGTTTCGCTAAATCAGCGGCATAGGCTTTTCCCGCTTGTGTCCTGCTTCGATAACCATTAACCGCTTCATTATTCAACTGAGTCTGTGTATTGATTAACTGTTTTAACTGTGTTTCCGCAATTTCTAATTGGGTTGTTATAAATTGTTTTTCCCATGATTCATTAGCTTTGGTTAATTCTGCTTTTAAAAAAGTTATTGACGCTTTTGTTTTTTCTATTTCTTTATTTGCTTCTTCTAATGTAGTAAAAGAGATGGGTTCTTCATCTGACAATAAATCTAAAACATTATTAACACCCCTAATGACCCCTGATAATGATTTAGTTTCTGTTTCAATCCATTGCCCAAGAAAACCTTTCGCTAATTTTCTTTGTAATTTAATTGTCTCATTAGTTAACCTTTCAAATGCTGCACCAGTTCTTTTCGTTGCGCTTTCAGCAGCTTCTGCGAACTCATCTTCTAATACTTTTGTTAATTTAGGTATTAAATCTGTGGCTAAAACTTCCCCATTTTCAAGCATATCATTAAGCTTCTGCGTACTGACGCCCATCGCAGTTGCAGCTAATTGGAATGCTCCGTAAAGTCGCTCCGAGTATCTTCGAGTATATTCGTTAATTATACCCCGCACCATTACGTGCTGCTGTGTATCTCTACACAAGTTGAGACCATATCTTCATACTATTGTATGCTTACTATTTCCACTCACTTGAGTGTACGTCTTTCGACTGGTCGTTGAATCCCAAAATTGAGTCACTTCCATTAGGTATCTAAAAATTATATTCTTTACTAATGTCCGTATAAGTTCTTCTTGCCTTCAAGTGTCTAATCACGCTTCGTGTGAGATTCGGGTTTATTTTTTTATCAAGTATTTGTTTATACTTCCACCCACGTTCTAATTTATCACACACCCACCTGATTGTTTCTTCAGAAAATCGTCCTCTTCTTATGACTACTACATTGTAGTCTTTTGAAATATGACCCCAAGATTTTCCCATTCGAATATCAGACGGAAGTTTTCTATCCACATCATATTTTTTAAGAATCTCACAATTTCTGTAGCCATCTTCTATCATTTGACAAATAGATCGTATTAATGTCTCAGGATATTTACAATTTGACGTATCCTCACCATAAACTGTTTCTTTTAATCCTAATTCTTTAACATGGTCTGCCTGTCTTTGATGGTCAGCCCACTCCAAATTTTCAAGCCGATTATCATCTTTGATAGCATTAATATGATTAATAGTTGGTAAATTATTTGGATTTGGTATAAAGGCTAACGCCATCGCCCGATGATGTGCACATTTCACACCTTTTCCGTTATATCTTGTTGATATTCTTAAATATCCGTTACGATCTTTAGATGGAGTTAACTTTCTTTTTGTTTTAGCATTCCAAACATTACCATCTCTATCTACCAATAACCAATCATACCCTGGAACTTTTCTTCTCTCTTCCATACACACCTCCTACTGTTGTCCTATTCGGAAGTGACTCAATTTTAAGACTGCGGATTATCTCTATCCTTGACCTTTTTACTCAAATCTAAGGCATTACCCTTTGATTGCCTAATAACAATAACACAAATTAGACGAGTAGTCAAGACCTTTTTTAAGAAAATTTACTAATTTTCCAAAGATTTTCCCGCAATTAAGTAAGTTTATCCTGGGCAAGCATCTTTTACCCAGTTGTCCTCGTAACTCCTCCGCCTGTACATTTCCTTTACTTATCATCTGCGTCAAAGCTCTCAATGTCCCTTGAGTATCGTCCATTGACATGCCCAAAACAGCAGCAGCCTTTGTAACCGCAGTAAACATATTTCTTGCGGCGTTACCAGCTAAAGTAGTATTCTTTGTACTGGCAAGAACACCTTTATAACCATCCTCTAATGTTGTTAAGCTCAAACCATATTTATCTGCTAAATTTGAAATATAACTCATTTCTTTAGCAGCAGTTTGAGTTGTACCTGTTATTGCTTTATACGTACGTTCCAATGAATCAATTTGAATAAGTTGCTCTTTGATACCTGATGTAAATTCTTGTATCTCCATTGTAGCAAGAACAGTAGCATAACCAATAGCAGCAGCCTTTACTGTTTTTAAAACACCTGTCATTGCTGAGGTTTTATTTGTTGCCTGAGTAGTAGCCTTTGTAACCTCAGTTAATTTCTTAACTAAATCATCATTAGCAACAGCACCTTCTCTTGCCGCCCTTCTAACCCTTGATAACGCATTGGCATATTTCAAAGAATACTCTTCTGCGGATATTAGACCTTTTTTTAAATCAACTAAGCCTGAGTCTAATAAAGAAATTGCTTTCTCTAAAGCCATAGTCTCTGTTTTTGGCTTAGCAACGGAAGATCCTAATTTCCCGAAAGCTGTTATACTACTTTTTAAATTACCTTCTAAAGAATCCACGGATTTACTCAAATGCTCAACAGCACTTTCAATACCACTAAAAGCCTTATCAGCAGTTTTTTCTGCCTTTTGAACACTTGTCACATCAATCTCAATCTTTAAAACCGACATATTAACCTGCTTTCGTATTTACATTTGGTTTACTTTCTTTCGGTTTATTCTCTTCTAAATACACACTATCCATGCTCCTTATTAATCTTTCAAAAGACTCTATGTCTTGTACTTTATGATAATTAGCATACCAAATCACCTTATGATAAGGTATTTGCCCGTAATCTCTTAATCTTTCTGAATTAAGCTTAATAAATGAATCCCAATAGAAATATTTTCTAACCAAAGTTCTGGTTTATCTTGTATGATCTTTGGGATTCTCTTATGTGGTCTTAATCTCTTTTTCTGTTTAGTATCTTCTTCTTTATAACTCTCTGCTACCTCAGAATAATTTATTTGCCATCTGAGGTAGCTTATGAGTTTTTTTCCTGTTTCTCTACTTGTGAATTAAGAAATGTCTTGTAATCATCTGCATAGTCTTTAATAGCAAGATAATATTCAGGGAGTTGTTCAAAACACAACATTAAATTCTCAGTATTAAAAGGGACAATCTCCTTTTTATTATCTTTCTTGATCAGAATACCATCAACAAACTCACCTGTTTCATCTTTTACTTGATGACTTTTAATTACGGAATTACAGAAAATTCTTCTTTCAAGCTCTCTTTGTTCAATGAAATCAAGACTGCTTAAACCTGTTTTTCCCAGCTTTTTAACCTCATCTGAATACTGTTTAATCCATTCTACATTACTGCCCCCTAAACGGGCAATTTGGACTTTAGAACAGCCAAAATTAAGCCATACACCATCATTTTCTAATTCACTGTTTGTTTCAAATTTATCAAATAAATCCATTTTGTTTCTCCTTATTGGTTGTACCCAGTCATGGGATAAGAAAAGGGGAGTACCCATGACAATACTCCCCTTAATTGACCTTATCTAAAATAGATAAAATCAAAACTGAATGTCATGGCAAATTGTTAAAATTAATTACTACATTAATAACTTAAATTGGTAAGTAATGAAACAAACTTACACCCATAATAAAGTTATAGAATGCATCTCTATCAGTCATAATATCGTAACTAACAATATTATTGTCATTCTCTGCCATATCATAATTCTTTGAACTCAATGTCATTGAAGGAATATAGAAATCAAGAACACCATCATCATTACTAATCGCATAAGACAAAACCAAAGTAGCATTATTACGAACTGCATTAATCATATTTGCATCAGTCATAAAGGTTGATACGGAACCACTGACACTGAAATTACCATCATTGAGGTCCATGTTCCCGAGATTACACAATGCTTTACGACCAGCAATACCATTACTAAAACTAAGATTCAGATCAGTAAAGGTCGTATCGTAATCCAAAAGATCAGAATCTTTGACTTTGAGAAATACACAATCAGAACTTGTACCAAACCCTTTATTGTTGTATAAAGAAGCTCTCGTACCGGTGGCCTGTGTAGTGGTCATATTAGGTGTATCAGTACCGACAAAAGTCCACGAAATAGTAGCAACACCAGAAACAGGGAAAGCTAAAGCACATTCACTTACGCGATTACCAGCAGGGTACTCATAATAAGTATCAGTTCCACTGGTCCCCATATCTGTGAAAGCACCTTCAAACATATAACTCTCTGTTACATAATCAGTATGATTTCTTGGTACATTACGAATAAAGTCCCCAAAGAATAACTGAATAGTTTTTCCTGCACCATCGTCAGCGGCACCTACTGTCCAAGGTCTTTCTTCAATAGTAATCTTATTTGTCTCGATAATTTTAATTCTCACAAGACCAGTATAATCAGCAGTATCAAAAGTTGTTGCTGTAGTTGCTCCACCAATCCACAAAGGCTGTCCTACAGTCAAACCAAGAGTAGTAAAATCAAGCGTAGTGGAAATCAAATTATTATCACTATCAAGTTCAATATCACCTGAAGTCCCTTGATACCCAACAACATTGAATCTGGCATTCTCTGGGATGCTTGTTTCATTTACAAGAGTAGAGGTTGTAATAGTAGAGGTAGTAGTAGAACTTGCACCAACTACATGCAAACCATCGTTATCTGTATTTGTAAAATTCCTTGCATAGATTAAAGTATTCTCTGCAATAGCAGAACTTAATGCTGCATGTTCAAATGAACTTGTAGAATTAACAACAGAAGTAGGAACTGCGTTAGCTTGCTCTTGTACTTCACTTCTAAAAAGACCTTGAATATGAGCAAATAGTGCAGAGATAGTCAAGTTATTCCCATATCCTACTGTACTTTCCAAATCAGTAACAATGGCCTTTTCATTCATTGCATTCTGATTAATTGGAGTAATCTCTGTTTTTGTAATAGATGCCCCGAAAGAATCCACAGAAGTTCTATCTACTTCTGTCCAAACAGGAGTAGTTGGGAGTACCCCTAAAGATTCCTCTACAGCAAAACTTAATTTAATATCATTTGTCTTAGTACCGCCCATTTGTTTCTCCTATTTTCTTACATCAAAATTATAGTCTATCGTTCCATAAAGCATATAAAACCCATCATCTTGAATACCTTGTTCTTGATATGTCCCATCTAAACAATACACAGAGTTAAAGGTATTACCTTCAAATATATTTATGATATCCTCACAAAGTTCTTTCGGTGTACTGACACCCTTTCCTTGTGGATAATTTACTTGAAACCCAATCAACCCCATTCTGTTCCAAGTTCTATTCCCTTTGGATGCATAAGTTCTTTGATTAGAAGTATTATTTACAAAGTAAAATCTAACCCAAATATCATCAGAGGGTTTATCAGAAGCAGTCAAGGGATTAGTACATAACCAAAAGTTATCTCTATTCTCAAAGCACACAGGAATTGTCTGATCAAAATTAGAGATAAATTCTGCTCTTAGTATTTTCTCTGCGCTATATCTTGTTAATTCAGTCATATTAATACTTTGTTATATTTCTGTTCTCAGCTAATTTAGTAGAACCTCTTTGAATACTCTTCTCTACGAAATGTGTCCCTGATTGTCTATTATTTGCATTTAGTTTCGCAATATAAGGGACTCTATTATCTATGAAGATTTTACCTACGTTTGTTAAATTATTCATACCAAGAAAACTATTTAAAGAGCTTTCAGCTTCTGCATCAGATGCAGACACATTACCGTCTGATCCTACTTCTCCTGGTGTTGGTGAGCCTATATTCACTCGCCATCCTGATCTTGCCCATCCTGTTAATACTGGTGTTCCCCCTGTTGTTGGATCTTCTCTCAAGGCAGTGAAGACCTCATCAACAACACCTTTAATCACATCACTTACAGCAGTATTAATTCCCTTTTTCATTTTATATAATTCAGAAAAAAATTGTTTAGCATTAGTCCCCATCTTATTTCCTTATCTGAAGAATATATAAAGCAATTGTTTCTTGATCATAAATCGGTTTAATGTCTTTGATGCTATAAGTGTCTGTCCCATTTTTAATCTGATCAGAAGTAGTAATAGTCAACCCTTCTGGATTCACATAAAGCTTAATATCACTCTTTAGAACTAATTCACCGTCAATCTCTGATTTACTAAAAGTACCTGAATATGCGTTATTTATGACTGTTTCAGTAGTTGATGTAATAATATCATCTGGATCATTAGAAGCACACGTAGTAGTAGTGGAGATTAATGAGTACAATGAATTACCCTTTAGATGTAATAATCTTTTGACACTTTCTAAATGAATGCTCATCAGTCCTATAAATCCTCATACCCATTATAAAATTCAGTTTCTGTTTCCCAATCATTTTCTTCATCAAATTGATCCAGCGTATTACCTCTGTATGCATCACAACCACCAATTATGGGATAGGCTTTTGCAGCTTTTATAGCTGAGGACTTATCAATAGCATCTTGATATGCCTGAGCTGTTTTTGTTCTATCTTCCATAAATCCTCAGTTTTTATATGTATTGCTTTTATAGCAATAATTTGGGACATTATTGGGAACAAATCGTTTATTGTATCTGAAACAACATCTGAGTTCACAGTAAGGTAATGTTCTATTTGTGCATCAGTAAGTAAATAAGGTGTTGTTGTGTCTCCAATCCCCAATCTTACTTGTTCAAGATTTGTTAAACTCATTTACTTATCCTTTTAGTTAATCACCTTGCTTAATACTCCCTTTAAATATAGGGAGAGGATATTTACCTAAATCTTTCTGTGGTACAAAACTATACCCATGTTTCTTCGCTATATCTTTAGGAATCACTAAAAAATGATATTTAAAGAAACAATGATGAGAGTGCCTTGTTTTTCTAAGTGTAATATAATGCCCATTTTTAAGGGCTTCTATAACAGCAAAAATCAAACAATTAGAAAATTTCATATTATTACACCATAAAGGATTATGCATTATTAAATTAAACAACCAAGGAATACTGTGTAGCCATATTATTCCCTTGTATCTCTATCTTTTAAGACAGCTACAACCTCTTTCACTTCTCCTATCTCTTTGTTCATTTTCTTTAATTCAATTAAAAATCTATCCGAAGTGTCTGCTTGCCTGTCTAATGTTTTATCTAAATTTTCGATGATAGTCTCAAGTTTAGAGATCCTGGACAATACTTGAGAGACTTCAACTCTCTGTATATGTAATTCACTGACATTCTGTTCTATACGCTTATTATTGGTATTTTGTTGCGTATACATCCCTTGTACGCTGCCATAAGAAATTATAAGGGGAATCACAACAACTGGGAGTAATGTCTGCAACAACCATTCTTTAGTATAAAACTCTCTTTTATCTGCCATATTATCACTCATAATTAATAAATTAAATGCCCCATTACGGACATTGTGAACTGACTTAATCGGATTAAGTCATCCCTTACTATTAATTGTGCTTGTAAATTCTCTTGTAACTTTAAAACCACAGCATTTGTTTGATCAAGATTTTGCCTGAATTTAAATCCATAACTTCCAGCTGGGGCCTTAGATGTATATAAAGTCTCAAACCCATTCTCATAAAACCCAGTATTATTAACTATTAAAGCGAATTGCCATGTGAAGTTACTAACAGGGTTTTTAGCTCTTAAGATAATACCATTAGTTAAAGCAGTAATCCCTCCGAATTTTGCATCGTCCATATCCGTACTTGATAACATCGTACCCTTTGCTCCCTTTACAACAAAATCAGCATATAGAGGAGATTTAATAGAAAATACCATTTCAGAAGTAGATCCATCTAAATTCATATTCCATAAACCTGCTTCAATACTTGCATTTGTAGTAAAAGCGTAATCAATTGGAGGTTGAAGAGACAATCAAAGTTTGAAACACTCTTGTACCTTCATAGATAGTAATAACACCGACATTGGTCAAGTTGTTATTAGTGTCTATATTCAGCACTGTATCATCAATGTTAGCGTTAGAAGTTAAAGATGGGGTAGCGTCAATACTATGTAGATATAAGTTAACAATCGGATAAGACTGGTTTTGGGTAACTGTGTGCAGTGGATAACTATATGATACATCCTGCCCATTAAAGTGATATAGATTGACTGCCTGCCCCATCTTTAACTCCTTGTAGAAAGGGGGGAGTTATCCCCCCATATAAGCGAAAATCATCCTATACAGTAGTAGTATAACACTTAACAGAAACCAACGGGCGTGTGCAGAAATAAAGCGGTGCCATCTCAAGCTCAAGTTCAAGATATTTATCTTTGGGATCTCTGTACTCATGCAAGAACATCTCTGAACCAACAGCATTTACACCTGCAAGTGTGTTGGCAGGACCAAAATAACCTCTGTAGAGGTTACGCATATTCTTAATCACAGAATAACCCTCTACTTTAGTGATGGAAGAAGAATCAGCACCAAAAGCTCTTGCAGTAGTCCCATCAGGGAGATTGAATTCAGCATCATAAGAATAAAACAAAATACCCTTATGCTCAAACATATCAACTACACCCCAGGACTCGTATTTGGACAGATCATCCCTGTTAAGCTGCTTTCCACTATTCTGGTAGTAATTATAAGCAGAAATCATGTTCGGGTGTGTTACCAATGCGTCAAAGAACTCAGGAGAACAAGGAACTTCAATTTTACCAATAGCCCCATCTGCTTTAGCATTTTTAGCTACATATCTTTTAAGCTCAGCAATTCTCAAATCAGGTTCAGACGTAGCAGTACCAAAATCAAAATCAATAGTGTACTGAGTTGCGCCAAATTCAGTGAACATATCAGCCAAGGTTGTCCCTTCGGGATCAACAGTAACACCTTTGATAGCGTTAATCTTCATATATTCTCTGGTCTGATCAGCATTCTGACGCATATCAGTCATCTTCTCAGCACGAACATTTGGAAGATCCTCTGCCTGATCAGGAGTACCACCTTTACGCCAACCCTGAACATCCTGCGGAGTGATATAATCAGTATGAAGGAAATAAGGAAGACTCAGAGAAAAAGTTTCAAGAGTTCTTTCTTTATTTTTAAATCCTTCAGGATTACGTCTATTACTCTGAGGAATCAAAGTTGTAGTGGAAATATTCTTATCAAATACAACACTTTCAGTTGCAATACCTTGACCATCAAAAAGCCCCATCCCATTGAACAGACCATACTGATTGGGAACCTCATTTACTTCCTCAGTCCAATCTACTACTTTTGAGCCATTGGACAAATCTCTTGTAATCATTTATATTTTCTCCTTTAATTAAGCGACAGAATCAACTACCTGAATGCCAAGGGCTTCCAGAGCAGTGGCGGCGGCTGTATAATCAGCAGCAACAGCAGTACCATCAAAAGACAGAGCATTTTTAGCCACAGTGCACGGACCTCTCGAAATTACAGCAAGAGTATGATCTCCGTTTGCCTTATCATATACTGTTTCATCAATAAGAATATAAGTAGTATTTCCACCCAAAGAACCATTACCATCAATCCAATCACCAGAAGAATCAAGGCAAGCCCCTACTGCAATATCATCTTCTACCGTCACAGTAATCTCTTCACGGCAGTAACCCCTCTCAGGCCACAGTTCCTTAACCAATACATCACCAGGCGTTTGCCTCTTGTCAAATCAGCCATTATTTAACTTCCTTTCTCATATTTTTAATTAGTTCAGCAGTTTTAGTCAGATTGTCAGGAATCTCTTTAGGATCAAGATCCTTTTCCTCATCTGTACCAATTTCTTTCTCAAGAGACGCTTTAATAGCCTTACGAGCTTTTTCAAGTGTATCAAGAATAATACCACTCGTTTCTACACTTTTGCATAGATACAGAGTCTCAGCGAGCTTTTCAGCATCATCCACAAAGGAATAACCTTTGCAAAGATCAACAAGATCTTCTTTCTCTTTCTGCTCTTTGGCTTTTTTAAGCTCGGTAAGCTCCAAATCTTTCTCTTTTAGTGATTTCTCAATCTCTGTGTACTTTTCTCTTTCCTTTTTGAGTGCAGCCTGTACTGCATCATCAATTGATTTCTGAAGATCTACATTTTCTCCCATTTTACTTTCCTTTGCTTGTTTAGAATCAAACGCTTTTTTAAGTTTATTGAACTCGATTCTACTCTTTTTTAGATTCTCATAAGTATCCTTGTGGATTAAATTCTCAGAGGGGTCATCAGCAGCAGCTTTCATAATTTCTACTGTAGTATCTTCTCCAATAACATCCCAATACCACTCTTGTGGTTCATACCCAAGGAGTTCTGCTAATTCCTGCGCGTCTTCTTCCCACATACCAAAAAATGTTTGTAGGAAAGCTTGCATTGAAGTAGTAATTTTTACTTCTTCGGCTTTTTGTAATTCTACTTTATTCTTCATTAATAATACACTCTCCCCGTTTGCAGCTTTAGAAACTAATGCCACATGATGATTTTCTCCTGTAAAATCAATATCTAAAACTTCCCTCTTTTTACTCATCTTCAAACCTCACTTTAGCTCCACAATGGATGCTAAATCCTGTAAATTCCCCTGATTTACAAAGTTCCCATATTGTGTCATCCTCTATATAACACACGCCAACCCAATCGCCTTTCTTAACTTCTCCATCACCAAGAGTATAATCAACATCAGAAATGTATGATTCTACAAATTTTATTAGCGTGGTATTAATTATGTGACCCAAATTACCTTGCTGACAATAGAGATTAAAATCGTGGCAAGCTTTTTCTACGACTTCTTCGGAATAATAATCAGAAAATTCACCATCATCATCGTACTGATTGGGTCTGAGGATAACTGCTTTAAATAGCCTCTTCTCCTCATCAATTGACTTAGCTAAAGTAGTATTACAAATGTTAATATTTGATTTATTTAATGATGCATGGTAAACTTTTTCTGCTTCTTGGGCTTTTTCTTCGGTGTCATATACACACTGTGAGCCCATACACCACTTCTTTTTTTCTTCATTGTATGTTACTGGCATTGTTTCTATTTCCTTACAGGTGTTTCAAAGGTTTTTTCTATTGACCAGCCTTTTTTCAATCTGGCCCAAAGAGTCTCTGTTTTTATACCAATTTCTTTTGACCATTCCCTAAGACTTAGTTCCCTATCTTTGTATATATATTTCTTTGGTAACACTTTTGGTAATTTTCTATAACAAGAAAACTTCTTTAAATAATCTAATTCCCCAAAACAATAACCTCTAATTGTTCTTGACGGGATATTAAACTTATTTTCTAATTCTTGCCAAGAAAGACCATATTCTCTTGCTATTAAAATCTCATCATATAAGTCTTCAGGTAACTCCCCACACTGGTGAGATTTAAAAGGTCTCTTATCTTTTAAAATTTCTCTGACATCCTCAAGATCGGGATAAGCTTTTTGATTCCCAGAAACTATGCTCCAAATAGACCACTTTTTGAGATCATATTTTTTAGATATTTGTCCTTGGTTCATACCTTTTTCAAAATAATCAATTAAGATATTCAATGCCTGAATCTTAGTGTACTTAGATATCTTTTGTGCATGATCTTGCACTAATTCCTCACAAACAGTATATCCTCTTGCAACGTCTCCGCCAGGAAGTATATTCCACCCAATATTTTCAACCGGCCTGAGTTTTTTCTCTAAATCACAAATATAATCAAAACCCCCAGCACATAAAATTTTGTATTCTATATCGGAATATTTTCTAATCGCTTTATATAAATGATTCTGATTATTTTTTCTTGCTAAACCTTTATGCTGTCTAAATCTTTTATCTGGATCAAACGTAACCCCTACATACCCTTCAGTTTTTATATTTGTATGATTCTTTCTATGAATCCAGTACAAATAATAAATGTCATCTTTCTTTGTATTTCTAATAACATCTTCCTTTCATGTTAATTCCTATTATTTAATTAGGGAAGGTGGTAGGAATTGCCACTTTTCGGGAGCTACCCTATCCCTAATATTTATGCTTTGTTGTCAGAATTTACAGCACTATTGTTTCCAGTAGAGTTACCTGTCCCACTTGGCATACCAGACTCCATCCCCTCAGAAGCCCCGGATTCATTATCACTGAAAATTTTAGGATCAATGGTATTAGCGGTAAAAGTGGTGTCTTTTTCTATATCACCTTGAGAAAGTTTATATTTGAATCCGCTTCTTTCGAGTATCTCATTTACAAACTCAAGTGTGCGTGGTAAAAAGTTTACGCTCCCTCCACGTTGCAAAAATTTACCAATTTCATCAATGGATTCATTATCAAGGCCCGAATAAGTTAATACTGGGTATTGTTCTTTAGGTAAATCAAAACCGTTAATCTGGAGTGTTTGTGGTACAAGTTGCTCTTGAATAACATCAACGATAAATTGAAGTTGGGATTCAATACCAAAACTGGTGAGATTCTGTTTGGATTCAGCAAGCGAAAAACTTCCTGTATTTTCATTACCAACTCTAAGAATATCAGTTAAAAAAATCATCATAATCTCTAACTGTTTCCCGTTGATAACTTCACGAATTTTTAGATCGCCAAAAGTCCCATCTAATCCTAATCTTCTAAAAGTAAAGAGTTCTTTACCAGTATCTGTATAGGAAATTGGTTTTAGAAGGTACGTAGATTCCCCTGCATTCAAGTTTTCTGCGTTTTCTTGTATTGTCTGTAATACTGATGCTTCTGTCGATGAGGAATCTTCTTGAGCTTTAGCTAAAAATGCAGCATCAATGCCAATCTCTAATACACCACCGATATTTTTAGCGTACTGTACCGACTCAAAACTTTCGAGTGTCTTGATATAGGCCCAGCTTTGGTAACAGTCTTTTAAAAGGCTATGCCCTTCTGGATTTCCTCGTGTTTTACGATAAGAGAATAAGAGTAGTTTATCCTTTGGAATATAAATATCGTCACCATCGGACTTAATACTATAAATATTAGTCAATCCAGAAAGAGATTGGTAAAGACCTTTAAATTCTCTTACATTCTGATCAAAATCCCACTTACTAATTGTACTTTGAGAGCGTGTAGCAAGCTTTTTCCAGCCTAATTTACCAGCCCACTTTCTTGATTCTTCTGGAGTAACTTCTCGCCAACATTTCTCTGCTACATAAAAACCAAAAATTTTATATGAAAGAACTTCAGTAATAAAAGATTTCCATGAATGATCCATATTATTCATGAAATAATTCAACATTCTATTAGCTTCTTTCATCTTACCAGTAGCTTCGTCAGGGACACTGAATTTCCACTTAACTTTACTAATAAGGGTATCAATTAAATTATTACTCGCTGCCACAATCGGATGTTGTGACATGTAGGTGTAAGTAGCAATACTCTGTGGAAACCTTAAATCATTACGCTTCTCTTCATATATATAACCACCATTCAAACCAGCGGTATATTTTAAGCCCAAGTATCCTTGTTCAAGTTTTTCCTGTGCGGATAATTTTTTCATTACTTTCGGCATACTATTCCTTGTATTTGCACTCTCTTAGATTATCTAAGCGCATTGGGCTTTCAGTTTTTTGATATTTGTATTTATACCACTTTGTGGTAGTGTGAATTTTGGGATTACTATTGATTTAGATAAGTAATTAAACGCAGATGAAAAACTGTCCGGAACGTCATCTTTGTAGGACCTCGTACTACGTTCACCCGTAAAATTCTCAAGTTCATTATAAATCATCTCTAAAGTTGCTGGATCAAACGTACTTTCAACAATACTAACTATACCGTTTTCACAGGCCGCGCTAAACGGGGCAAACCTAATTAATTTACCAGCCGTACTTTTAGAAGGATCTCTTTTTACTATAAAACCGTGTTGTGCTAATGTTTTAGCACTTTGTTCATATTCAGCTTGGCCGTTTGGATCTTGAGGTAATACAATTATTGTTTCTTCTGTATCATGTTGTGCTTGAAGAAGGATAATTTGTTCACGACGTCCAGAACGCTCTCTGAATTTACCATAGTATCCTAAGTCTTCATCTTTATTTGATTCGTGATGATCCCCATACAGAATATACCTTCCGTCTGTAGTTTTCATCATTCCACAGCAACAAGTGAAATCCGGATAAGGGTTGACCTCTTTATCAGGCTTTGTTTGTGCTTTATCCCATGCACGAACCCTGCTCCCATCAGCAGGTAATCTATCAAGTTTATTTAACCACTGCCTTTTAAAGTGTCCAGCAGCTTCAGGAACTGCGTGCCAACAACCATATAAATTCCTGGCTTTATTAACATCACTCTGACCTTTTAACATACTTAGATAGCCAGGGTTCTTCTTAATCATCGGAGGATTATCATAAATTGTGGCAGCGACAAACTCCACAGAGATAGGTCTTTCTCCTTCTTCTTCAAGATATTTGTCTAAATCTTTAGGGTCGCTGGCCCAAATAAAATCATTATTTCTACGGACATAATATCTTAATTCACCTCTTTTTTTGTCGTCTGGATAGCCATCATCTGTTAACCACCACTTTATAAGCTCGTATGTAAAGTGATTTCTATCTGGGTTACACGAAGCAACAATGCGTGAACTCATATCCGCGCCAGAACGCAATCTTTGCTGGAGATATTCAAATTGATACCACGTAAAATGGGTAAGTTCATCCCAAAGCTGCAAACTGTATTGCAAACCCTGATGCTCGTCCGCTGATTTATCATACTCTAAGTGACAATAAACCATACTTGCACCGTTAGGCCAAATTGCAGTTAAATCAGACTCACGAAATGTTGGACGATATTCTTTCGGTAACTGATTATAAATAGATTTTGCAGTCTGCCACATACCACCTTGACCACGAATCTGCTTAGTATTTCTTCTAAAACAAATACCTGCGAAATTAGGGTCAGTCACATATCGTAAAGGGATTAAATTAAGTATAAAACTGTTATGTGTGACAATAAAATCTTTCGTAACATATAATCTTGATGGATGATCAACACTGATACATCTTGTTTTTTCGAAACTCGTTTTCTCTACTGAAACAATCCTTCTTCCTACAACAGATTGCCCACCATTAAATTCTTTACATCGTAATTTTTTTCTTGTTAAATTTACAAATCTTTCAGGATTATACGCAGGTTTAAAATAGATAGTATAAGATTTTTTACATGGCACATAAATACCATTTTTTTTATATCCAGATTTTTTAGAAATTACCTTGCTTTACAGCCAAGGCTCATTACAACCCACCTGAAATCTTCTGCTAATTGCGCGCTTGTAGTTGTGTAGGACATATGCCCCTTATTATCAACAAACCCGTCTGTATCCATTAAACCATTAATTAACTCAAATCTTTTCTCTATTGATGTCTTTTTATAAGACTCTGGGATAAATTTCGTATGTGATTTTGTACCAAGTAAACAAAGATCTTTTAAGTCGTTTTTTATATTCGTTTTATTACTCAAGGAGTAACCATATTTTGAAGATTTTTGTTTCTTTAAGTCATACCCGCAATCTTTGAATTTTTTAACAATCTCTTTATCAATAGTTGTAAAGGTAACAGAACATCCACCCTGACTCATACAACCATCACTAAGTAAAGCACCTAATACATAAGGCGGGATATTCTGCTTATATTGGTTGTTGATACCAATAGGATCACACAATGGAATAATCAGATGTTGATTTTTTATGGCTTTATAATCATCAGCTATCCTTTTCTTATCAAGAAAATCTTTCACTTCTATAGTGTTCATCAAACAACTATTTCCAAAGGATTTACTATGAAAATTACCTGTTGTCTTAGATCTGCTGGATCGTGTTTTATGAACAAGCCATAAATGATCTGCATCTGTTTCTAAAGAGCTTCCATCCTCCATTGTCACTGTAAAAACATCTTGGATACACTTATCTTGTATACCTATAACTTTTTGAGGTGAACCGTCTGGAGCAGAAATAGTATCATCAACCTCAAGCTCACCAATAGGTTTTTCACCCCACGGAGTCATGACAGGAGTAGATAAAGGACTCCCCTTTCCAGACCCCATTGATCCACCTATTATGGTCAAATCAGCATTAGAATTCAACATTTCAGCTTGTCGTGGACTTGCAGGGCCAAACATTATCTACACACGCTCCTCACTTTATTAACAAAAGATACTTTATACTTTATAATAAAGAGAGTTATCTCTAAAAGTTCTCCCATAACATCCCCTTCAAAACTCATGTTATCTCCTTTAAAAATTGAAATGGGGAAAATGGCAAGGAGGAGAGTACCATCTTTCGATCCGTCGATCTATCCCCAAGAGAAATTACCTTTTAATCTGTCCCTGTATCTTTATTCTCTGATTCTTCGTCAAAAGTAAGCTTTATAAGACCATTGCCTTGCTGTTTAGCTCTTTTCTTGCGATTAGCTTCTCTGCGCTTATTGATTTCGTAATCCGTATGCTCAACAAGATCCTTTGGTCTTGTATTCCTGTATTCTTTCTCTAACTTAGCATATTCAGCGAGATAAAAATTAGCAGCACTTGCTTTAAGATTAGCACCGCCATTATAAAGCTGATCTTTTTTAATCTTTAATGATTCTTCTACATTCTCTATGATTTCTTTTATATAAGCTTCTTTAAATTCTTTAATGGATTTAATCTTTACCCATAAAGAACCCTGTCCTGGTGATTTAGCCATATTTTATTCCTTTTTATTATAAAGGATTATGCATTATTAAAATAGATGTATGGTGTAAAGCATCCATCACAATCCGTGCTAATAAACTGTGGCGTCTCAGGGATAATTAATTTTGCGCTAAAATTATCAATATGGATCGCACTTCCCATGGCTGGGTTTTCGTTATACACATAGACTCCAGAGTGCCCAGGACCAGATATGGACGCATCTGTAACAGATAATATTTTGTCACCATCCACCAACAGAGATATTTGTGAGCCTCGAAGTGAAAGTTCTACTCTTCTTATTTCAGATGTAAATACATCCGCTGCGTAGTCGCCGAGGATAGTAGAGACGCCAGCAACATATTTATAAATGCGCCAAGATAGGCTCCGCGTCCTGTAAACGCCTAAATAAAACGTACCGTGCGTTGCTGATGCCCTGCCCATAACACCAAGTATATAGTGACCGTCAAACACATCAGTTGACACGTCTGCACCTACAATATAATCAGCGCTTGACGTTTCCCCAGACGCAATTGCAGCACTCCTTGTGTAGGATAATGCTTGTATATATAAATTATTATCTTCCGCACTGACGTTAGGAACCGATCTTGCACCCGGATGCTGTGTCCATACAGCCCCAATTTCCCCTACGTGATCTGTTAAAGCAACATCTGTGCTTTCCCCGGAAAAATCGTCCACCGCAGTATAAATATCAACCATAATTATATCTCCACAATGTCTACGTCATCATTCCAGACTGTGTAATCATCTGCCACAACTGATACTACACATTGATCAGCGGTTAACGATATAACTTCAACATTTTTAGGCTGATAACTCATAATTTTAGGACGTATAGGGTCATCTTCCGTACCTAACCCTATCAACGGACATGTATATTTTTTCTTCGTTGCCATAATGGATTATCCCCAAAATAAACTTTATTTTTTTTTGTAAAACTGCAACCCTTTGGATATGTCAGAAATTTTCATGGTCAACTCACAGCGTCATCTTGTGTGACTAATTTTTTAATTGTAAATACCATCTCTCCTGTAAACCATAATCCATCACCTTGATCTGAATCATACTGAGCCTGAACCCCTATATACCGTTTGCTACTATTATTCCCGGCAATAATTTTAAGATCATCCCCAGATAACACCCACGTAAAATCTATCATGTCATTTGATTCGAAATCGTTGCCATTGATTGTGTTTCCGGAGCAGTCAGTCAATCGCCATTGAGGATTTTGCAATGCACCAAGAGGAATGGCATTGCCTTCTCCATCAACAGGGGCGAATGTAACAACCATAACTCCACGCTCAGTGGGAGCACCGTTATCTGGCGTCTTAACAGTAAAGCTACCGGTAACCAAACCCGTAACCGCATCTGCTATAAATGTGGTAATAACAGTATCTATACCAATGACACCATGAGCATTTTCAACCGTCAATTGAAATGTAGCTGCGCCTGGTAAATCTGGTGCTATAAAAGTTGCAGATAAAGTGTCAGGATTAGTAATCACAACAGGGGTGCCACTAATCTGTTCCCACAAATAACTAATGATACATTCTTCGGTACAAATCCCAGTAAGAGTAACGGAGTCTGCAACTGTAACAGATTGAGCCTCCCCTGCTGATACACTTAGCTCTGTTTGAGCTATACTATCTGGTATAGAGGCGTCAAAAATATAACACCCAACACCGTCTACAAGATGTTGTCTAACAGCTTCTTGCCCAGTTAAATTCAGATGCACCCCATCGTCTAAAAAATCCACGTAGTCATTAAGCACAAGATCATACATCTGCCAAAAAGGAGTCCCATCTGTACGAACATAATCGGGCGTTAAGCTTTGTTGTAATGGACGAATAACGTTAGTATTATATGGCAATGATCCGTTTTCAGGATTACAAACTGTATTACCGTCGTAGTTTCTAAAAGATATATCACCAAGTATGGGTGTAAAACCTTTTGTAATGATAGCTTGCACGATGTATGTAATATCACTTTCCATTGTAGCTATATTTTCAGCGCTATCAGTAGCATAAGGCCGATTATTTGAGACATTGTTTCCACCAATATGTATTGGACAATACGTGGGATATGACTCTACAGCGTAAGTAGCTAAAATTGTATCAATGTTTTCTCTCAAGCTTGTAGTCGTGTAACCTGATACGGCTTCTGGAATAAGGTCTATTGATTTTTGATATGCGATATAAAATTTAGCCTCCGCGTCGAGAATTTTAGCCGGAACAGTTTTTCCGAAAGAATCCGCCATGATAGACGCGCCAAATATAAGAAATCGAGCATCGTAAGTGGCAGTATTGAGATACGCATAAAAATAATCAAATAGTCCAGATAGTTCAGTACTATTTAATGCCTTGTCGTAGATAATCTGGGGACCAAGATCTCCAGTCAAAAAATAGCCTGTACCACTCGACCTTGCCCCTAAAAGAATATTTGTTGACTCTTCATCTGCGGTTCCTACATTGCCTATCACCTCGGTCCATTCAGTATCTCCTTCTCGTAGAGCGTAATACGTGAGAGCAGATCCGGTCCAAATTGCCCCCAGCACAATTATCGTATCGTCGACATAATTTTCAACAATATTTTTTTGACTTCCTCTGCATATGCCTGTAACGTTTTGGGGACTCGTGTTTCTAAAAAATCCAAAAGTACGGAGAGACGATGAACCGCCCGCCTTTGACAATCCATAACCAGTATTAGATCCAGAAAATCTCATTACAGAAAAAACTGAAAACGCTTCAGATGAATCCGCAAATAAACCTGTTGCACCAAAAGATTCCACGCCTGAATCTAAAAAATCATCCCCATCAAAAGTCACCAATCTTTGCCCTCGAAAAATTTCAGTGGCAGCGTCAGGTTGGTGGTCTTCAGTAGTTTGCGAAAAAATAGCCTCTGTATCTGATTTATCAGACCATGCTCTAATAGCTGTATAATCTGACATCGTTGTTATATCGACTGGATCTAAGAACAGAACGCATTGTGAAATTTCTAATGGGGCAGTCATTTTTATTTCCCTTCTAAATCACAAAAACTTCTAAGTTATAGTGGACAATATGTTGATAATGTTGATAATCATCTAAACCCCTCCAGAATCCAGCAAGCCGCCGGTAATCTCGATATCGTTTTCACACCGATACCCTCGGAACCGCTTACACGCAATAATTTTGTCCGGCCATGGAGGCCATCAACTGGGTGTGTAAACCATAATTTTGGGCATCCTTGGATTGTCCTCTGATCCAAGGCCGACAAACGGACACTGATATTTTTTTTGAGTTCTCATTAAATTTAATCCCTCATTATCCTTTATTAATTAAGCCAAAAAATCTGAACATCAACAGGATCTTTTTCAGCAGAAAGATAAAACATATTACCAGTAAGTTCATTATTAGGTGAAGATACAGTAAGTTGTGCATTTTTACCGAAATCAGATGGCTCCACGGTCCAATACTCAGTATCATCAGAAGCTTTCTTAATCCTAAAAGAAATATTAGGAATAGTTGCTCTAATAGAGTACAAAGTGCAATATTCAGTAGTAGAAATTACGGTCCAAGTATCTGCTGTGAGGGATTTATTTAATGCACCAATCATAATTCTTTTCCTGTTTTATTTATATATTCTTGTAATTCTTCTTGATAAAGTCTATCAAATTCTTTCATACAATCTTCGCAGTATTGTTCTTCCCAAATATATGGTAATTCAGCATTACATGCTTTGCATCTAATCGAGCCTATTAATGTTTTGTTTTGTTTTAGTTTTGTCATGGTTAAACTCATTTGGCAATTTGTTCTCAAATAACCTATTTTAAGCATTTATCCAAACATATTCAAACCGCAATTAAAAATAATTCTTGACTTTTCTGAATTAATGTATATATTATATAGGTTTACTTATACAAAGGAGAATCAATGACACTAATTCAAGACCATCCAAATGAATACAAAATTTATCGTAGTATGCTCAAAAATTGTAACCCTGGACCAAATTGTTATTCTTCTTATGAGGATAAAGGAATAACAGTATGCCAGGAATGGCTTAAAGGGGGTTTTAAAACCTTTTTAAAAGATATGGGTACTAAGCCATCAAATAAGCACAAACTGCTCAGAAAAGACCCTTTAAAGGGTTTTAATAAGGATAATTGTGAATGGTCATTAAAAGCACTAAGAAGAATAGATAATATATTAATAACACTCAATGGCACAACAAAAAATTTATGTTATTGGTGCAAGAGATATAATTTAGATTATGGAAATACACACAGAAAGATGAAACGACTCTCTAAAGAAATGTGTCCCACTGATGCATTTAAAAAAATTATTAAAATTATTTTGAATTGCCCCTTGACTTTTTAAATATATGTATTATAGTACCTGTTGCATGGGCAAGTTGTTGTCCTGAGTTAAATACAAATTAATGGTTTGCCCTTAGTGGATCGTCTCCGAAACGATTACAGCTTTCAAAGTGAAGGGAGTATCCCAGATGTGTTGATAGAGATATCAACGACCGCCCTCTAATGAAGTTTATTTGACATCTGTTATCGAGTATAACATTTGAAGAGAGTGGGGACTGTACGGTTGAGTGAATTATGATCCCATATGATCAGCGAAACTCATTAGTAATGCTTGGCCTGGTAGACAGAAATGTCTCTGTACAGAAGGAACCTCAATGAATCGGCATGGCTCCGGTTTTAGTAATCCTTTTATCCTCCTTTGCTTGTGTATTATTATATATTTTTTATTTTACACAGCAGGGGGATTTTGCATTTCCTAATAAATAACATTCACCTGTTTTAGTAACCATGCCATACATTAACAGTAACAACAACGGATAAACAATACAGCCTGATGTTACCAAGGTCAACAACACAACAAAGAATAAAATAAATAAAAAAAACTAAAAACAAAGGAGATAAAATGAACCAACCAAAGAAGCAACAACCACTTTGCTCAGTATGTAAAATTAAGTACAAGAAAGAACTTGAACACTACAGAAAATATAAATTAATTGATGAGAATACAGTGTGCGAAGAGTGTTACCAAGAACTATTTAGGTTATCCAAAGCAAAAAGAAAATCCTTGTCTGCTGTATATAGAAAATATCTATCAATTATAAGAAAACTAAGATTTTATGAGACGAAAGAAGAAGATTTTAAATATATTATCTATGAAAACAAGAAGATAGTAAGTAATTTTAAGAAAACAATTAAACAGTTGACAAAGAAATAAAATAATGTTATTGTGTTTGTGTTATTAATTTAAAATAAGAGGAAGAAGTGTGATAAAATATAAAGAAAAACAAATTACGACAACAATTATAGATAAAGTATTTTGTGATAAATGTAAAAAGGAAATAACAGAGGAAGAGATTGATGAAATGCAAAATATACGTTTTGCTGGCGGGTATTTCTCTGTATTTGGTGATGGTGTGTTGGTCCGTAAATGCTATATATGGTACAGACGATGATCCTATTTTTTGTGGTTGGGGGGATACAAGACAAGAGGTATTAATTTCACAAGGTAAAGATATTGTTATTGATAATTGTAAAGTAAAATCTGGGTATTTGGTATGCCCTTATACTGGTAAAATATTTACTAACCCGAGGAAGATGGATACCGATCATATTGTACCCCTTTTCAATGTTTATCTAACAGGAGGTAAAGACTGGAGTGAAGAAAAGAAAGAAACTTTTGCTAATGATTTAGAAAATCTTTTTGTTGTGGATGCAAGTACCAACAGAGAGAAAGGTGCTGATGGCCCTGAATTGTGGAAACCCCCGCTTAAATCTTTTTGGAAAGAATACGCGAGAAGATGGATTTATATCAAAGAAAAGTACAGTCTTTCGTATAAACCAGGAGAATTAAAAGCTCTTGGTGAGATGTTGAATACGCCATAAAATTACATCGTATCTTGATGGAAATAATCTTGACAAATACCTCTTTGTGTTGTATATTAGTGTTGTTTGGAATAAACTTAATCAGTAATTAAATTGAATGGAGTTTTAACTATGTGGGACTTGGGTTACTTGCAAAGCGTAGAGTTTGATAAGGTATGTATAAATGGTAGGTGGGTTGCAGCAAGACCCTTAAATTACACGAAAGAATGCCTCACATTTTGGCAGCGAATAAAAAGGGCGTGGGCTGTTTTTACATGCAAAGCGATGCATTTACATGGCCTGCCGGTCAATAAACTTAATAATATATAAACATTGATTAAGAGGAAATGTGGAAGAACTAAATAAGAATTTAGTATGCCGAGATTGTCTTGAAATATGGGAAGGTAAATCTTGGATTAGGAAGAATGGTAGGAGAGATTATCGTTGTGTTTGTGGTAGTAAACGCAAACCAATTAAATGTGATAGCCCTCTAAAAGAAAAAAATAATTATAGTAGCTATGGAGATTTAACAAAAGATGATTTAATAAAAGGGTTGTGTGAGGTAAGGTCGGAAGATATTAAGCTTTCTAATAATAGAAATTCAAAAACTAAAAAAATTCTTGTTCTTTCGGATTTACACTGCGGACAAAAATCAGGGCTTACACCGCCAGGATGGTTTTGCAATAAATCAAATAAGAAACGTAGAGCTATCCAAGAAGAATCCTGGAATTGGTTTTCTAATAAAGTAGACGAAATTGGGTCTGTTGATGTTCTTGTTGTGAACGGTGATGCAATAGATGGTAAGGGATCAAGGAGTGGTGGTACTGAGCTAATTACATCTGATTTATTTAAACAAGTAAAGATTGCTGAAAGGTGCATTAACGAGGTTAACTTTAATAGTGTTTTTTTTACATTCGGAACTCAATACCACGTGAGTTCCGACGGGGATGATTTTGAAACAGCATTAGCTGAAAAATACAATGCAACAATTAAAGATCATTTATGGCTTGATGTGAACGGCTGTACTTTTGATTTTAAACATAAGCTTGGATCATCGAGTATTCTGCAAGGAAGAACAACAGCACTGTTGAAAGAGTATATGTGGAATAGAGAGTGGTGTAAGAATGGTGCTGCTCCTAAGGCAGATGTTTTTGTCAGATCTCATGTTCATTATTGCAATTCCGTAACAGATTATGATTCTTTCTTTTGTATCACTACTCCTGCGTTACAGGTAGCAGATACTAAGTTTGGTGGAAGGATTTGTACAGGGACTGTTGATTTTGGATGTGTTTTGTTTGAAATCCCAGAAAATTACTCAGGAATTAATGATCTTGGTGTAAGAGTCTTTAAACATAATCTTGAATCAATGAAAAGTAAAAGTATTTTAATTTAGGAGATATCTATGCCTCAATATACTTACCTATGCCTTACTTGCGGTAAAGAGTTCACAAGTATAGAAAAAGTCGGAACAAAGTTTGCTTACTGCCCTTCTTGTAAAAATATCGGGAAACGTGAAGGGATTGAGTTGTGTTCTCCTGCACAGATCGAAAGTGGAGTAGGTGGCGTGTCACGTCCGAAGTATGGAACTCGCGAGAGAGAATAATATGACAGAAAAAATTTTAGATGATTATGATGAACTTCCAGACGAAAATATATACTTCTGTTTTAATTGTGGGATGGAATTAAAACCAGAAGAAGTATATGAACAGAAATCAGAGTTTGGGGGGGAAATAATTTTAATTTGTTGTTATTGTGGGGGTTGGATCGAGTGAACTATAATATTGAAATCTTAAAAGAGTCAGGATATGAAGAAGCCCTTCTTGGGCTTTCTTTGTCTTATAATCAACCAGTATGTAATATGAAAAGTGTAGCTGATAAAATCTATGCTAATGGTTCTCATGGAAAATTCCTTGAGAGCGTCTGTGTTTGGTTGGATATTACAATGCCACGGTATTGGTGGCAGGAGTTTGCAACCTATAGAATAAATACATCATGTAACTCTGAATCAACAATGCACACAATTACAAAACGCCTGCTTACACAAAGTGACTTTATTGAAGATATTAATGAAGCAGGACTTGCATTTATTAATAGTCTTATTGAAGATTATCAACGAGATAAGGCTAAGGGTATTGAGAATAGTTCATATTATATATCTCTTTTACGTAGAATTAAACGAAATCTCCCAGAAGGATTCTTGCAAAGAAGAACTGTCTGTACAAGCTATAAAACAATCAGGCACATTATTGCACAGAGGGAAAAGCATAAATTAGAAGAATGGCAGATTTTTTGTGATTATTTGAAAGATAATTTGAGGTATAAGGAATGGTTAAAATGAAAATCAAATACAAAAACAATGAATACAGATACCGAAATGGTGTATGGTATATTATCGGTGGTACAAATGGATTTTATCTGAGCAGGGTTACTTGTGGTGAAGTTATTATTGAACTTAATAAATTGTTAGGAGAGTAAGAAATGTATTTTAAAGTATCTTGGGATCAAGATTTCAGTGATTTAATGATGAATCTTTGGGCAAAATATGGAAGAGAAATTTTTACACATAATGGTATTGGGGCTCAATTAGATCTTAATAAATTCTCAAAGGACTTTTTTAAAAATAATACCACTACAGCAGATGTGAGTGTAGATGACAATTCCAATGTTAATGGAAGAAGTGTTATTGATTATTGCTTTGAATTTCCAAAACCATTACAAAAATATAATTCTCATTATTTACTTTGGAAGCAATATAGGCAAAATTATGGACTCCTTGAAGCAAATGAAATGATTGAAAAGCAAATTTCTGGTGAAATTTATATTAATGACTTCACAGACGTAGGTAAACCCTATTGTTTTAATTATAGTACTTATGATGTAGCACTTAGTGGCCTTGAAATGTCAAACAGAATAACGGTTGTTCCTCCAAAAAGTTTTGAATCTTTTATTAGACAAATGGAACAATTTACCGTCTATTGCGCCAACTCTACACTTGGCGCTACCGGACTTGCTGATGTTTTAATTGTTGCAAGTTATTTTGTAGATAAAATTAAAGCAACAGGTTATGATGGACATATTAAGATAGATGATATAGAAACTTATGTTTCAGAGAGATTAAGGAGTTTTATATATACCTTGAACTGGTCTTTTAGAGGAAACCAATCTCCATTTACAAATGTCTCTGTTTATGATGATTTTTTCCTTGCTGAGCTTGTAAAAGATTATATTATGTTTGATGGTGTTGCACCAAAAATTGAGACAGTTAAGCAAATCCAGAAGATATTTATTCAAGCAATGAATGACGAACTTCAAAGATCAGAACTTACATTTCCTGTTGTTACAGCTTGTTTTTCAATTGAGGATGGAAAATTGAGAGACTCTGAATTTGTAGATTATATTGCAGAACAAAATCTCGCCTTTGGGTTTATTAATATGTTTTATGGTAAATCCTCTGTAATTTCAGGATGTTGTAGACTCCGCTCAGACAAAGAGAATGAGTACTTTAATACATTCGGGGCCGGGAGTACCAAAATTGGGTCTATTGGTGTTGTTACTCAGAATTTTCCAAGACTAGCGTATCTGGCAGTTAAAGAAGATAATCCAAAAGAGTGTTTTATTGAGTTACTAAAGAAATCAGTAGAAACTATTGCTAAAATCAATAATTGCAAAAGGGGCATTATCAAAAAGCGTATTGAACTTAATGCTATGCCTTTGTATACTTTAGGACATATGGACTTGTCTAAACAATATTCCACATATGGTGTTAATGGTCTTAACGAATCGTTAGAAATACTCGGTTATGATATTACATCAGAAAAAGGGCAAAATCTCGTATTGGAATTACTTGATACCATCAACGAAGTCAACGATAAAATGGCTAAAAGATTTAAAAGTCCACATTCGTGCGAACAAACCCCGTCGGAATCCAGTGCAGTCAAGCTTGCAGAACGGGATTGTATGCTGAAGTATCAAGACAAATATCATCTTTATAGTAATCAGTTTATTCCTTTAACTACCAATGCAGATTTACTTGAAAGAATTAGGCTACAAGGAAAATTTGATAACAAGTTTTCAGGTGGTGCTGTGGCTCACTGTAATATTGGGGAACAGATTAAAAAGAAAGAAACTTTGATCGAATTAATGGAATATGCTGCTGAGTGTGGAGTTGTATACTGGGCCATAAATTATTTAATGAAACGTTGTAAAAACAACCACGTATTTATTGATGGGGAAATTTGTCCTGTTTGTGGAAAAGGTGTTGATAGACAGATTACGAGAACGGTGGGGTTCTTTACTAATGTTGCTAATTGGAATAAAGTAAGAAGGGAGATTGATTTTCCAAATAGAAAATTTTATAAAGGGCTTGGTAATGCATAAATACAAACAAGACATTACAGGAGAACGATTTGGACATCTTGTAGCAGTAGCGAAAGTTGGCTCTCAAGGAGATCACGCTATCTGGAAGTTTGTGTGTGACTGCGGAAACACTATTTCTGTTGTAAAATCTAATGTTCTTCGTGGAAAGACACACTGTGGCTGTTTAACAAAGAAAAAAGAAAAGTTATTTTGTTCTGTTTGTGGGAGTGATAATAAAGTGACTATAAGATTCGGTAAGCCGCTTTGTCATAGGCATACATTACAAATGCAAAGACATAATAAAACATTTAGAACAATCTATGATCCAAACGAATTTCATTTCTATTGTAATGAATGTCATATTTTAATATACAATAAAAATGGTGATTTGAAAGATATTTGTAGGATCGATATTGATGATTATGAAAAAATAAAAAAGATGAAATGATACACATCTCATGGATATCCAACAACCAAATATTTTGATTGGGCTTCAACAAGGATAAGCCGTTATTTATTAAATTATAATGGAGACAGGCACATTGATCATAAAAATGGAGATACTCTTGACAACAGAAAGTGTAATTTAAGGATAGCCACAAGTAATCAAAATGCAGCAAATCAACAGAAGAAAGTGAAAGAAGGTAAATTAATTGGTGTCAATTACCATAAATGGAATGGGGTACTTAAATGGGTTCCACAAATAATGGTAGATTATAAAAGAGTTTGGTTAGGAGCTTATGATAATAAAGAGAAAGCAATTAAGGCGAGGTTAAAAGCAGAGAAAAAATATTTTGGTGAATTTTCTCCGAAAAAATACTTATTTAAGGAATATGGCATAGAATGAAAATAGCTGGAACTGAATTTGATTTAAATTATAATTCTTTAAGTATTTTTATCAGTGGTTGTGATGGTAGATGTAAAGGGTGTCATAATGAATCTTTGTGGGGTTTTAATGTAGGAACAGATTGGAATACCTGGAGACATAAACTTTCTAAGCATAAAGAAACAGATATTGTAAAACGATACTGGATAATGGGCGGAGAGCCTTTACTTAACGATATAAGTCAATTAGAGCAGTTATTGCACTTTTTATCACAACAGAATAAAGAGTTGTGGCTCTGGACTCGTTACCAATTAAAAGATATCCCAAAGAACATTCTACAATATTGTACTTATGTAAAAACAGGTGCGTATAGGCAGGAGTTAGAATCGTATGAAGAGCCGCTCTTTGGGATACAACTTGCATCAACTAACCAAAAAATAATTAAAGTAAACTAACATAATCACATATTTATGATTAATACTAAAAATATTTTCATAAATATGTGATAATCTCTTGACATTAATTCAGAATTGTATTAGAATCACTGCAATAATAACTTAACCAAAGGAAAACACTTGACAACAATTGCTGCTATTACAGATGGTACAACAGTTTATATGGGGAGTGACTCATCTTGTTCCTCTCCTTCTGAGATTTACAACTTAAAATCCCCAAAGATCATTCAAAAAGACGAACTCTTGATAGGAGTAACAGGATCATTGAGAGGTATTCAACTTCTTGATTACTTCCTTGCATTAGAACCAAAAAAAAATTATATATCAGATAAAGAATATATCTTCTGTGCTATTAACACCATTAAGCAAATATACAAAGAGAATGACTACAGTGTAAAGTTTGATGACCAAGAGAATACAGACGATCAATATCTTATAGGTTATAGAGGACGTATTTATTGTCTTGACGGTAATTATCAATTCTTTGAGATTACCAAGCCATATATGGCAATTGGTTCTGGAATTGGTTTTGCTTATGGATCTTTATTTTGTCAAGAACAGTTAAATATCTTGACAAAAGATCCAGAACAAGCTATAAGAAGAAGTATTGAAGCATCCATTGAATTTTCTCCAACAGTACAAGGAGAAATAAAAATCTTTAAAGTTACAAAGAAAGAATAACAGATGAGTTATCTCTGTTTGGGATAAAATTCGTATCAATAGACCAGGAGATTATAAAAGTATGGTTTGTAATATCTGTGGTATTGACTGTAAGAAAAAATATTTACCACTAATATATAAAATATTAAAACATCACAAGCTTGAAGATGTTGATGTAAACGCTAATAATTTAATTCTTAAGTTCATGAACAAAAAAAACACTTGTAATAAAAGAAAGAGCGTGTTATAAAGAACAATACAATGACTTAAAACAAAAAATTATTTTGATTAGTGAGGTACTGTAGTGCATGATTTTCTAAAACTAACGACACAAGATGGCGAGGAGACATATCCACAAATCTCCTTGATAAGAAAAATACAGGGTGTTCCTCAAATGAATACAACAATGATTCATTTTTCAAAAGATGATTTTATGTTTGTTAAGGAAAATTTAAAAACAGTCTTAAAACAAATTCATTTTTATAATGATGAAAATAGGAGGTTTTACGCGAACTGTACAAGCAAGGAGAAGTAGAAAAGAAATTTATCAAGAAGCTTGGAGATAATTTCTCCAAGAAATATAAATCTAAAAGCTGTGAGGTGCAAAATGAATCTAAGTGATGAACAGAAAAAAGACTTAAAGACAATTATTGAGAGAGATGCTTATAATATCTTCAATGATATTGAGACAGCAAAAGAGGAGCTTACTTTAATTGCAAAATCAGTAAAAGAGACTTTTGATATTGAAAAGAAGGACTTCAATAGAATGCTAAAGTTGTACGCAAAGTCAATTTATGATGAAGAAAAAGCAAAGAATGAATATTTTTATAAGTTATATGAGGAGGTTATAGGATGAGTGGGTATATGAAAATAAATATGGAGTTGTTCTTTGAAGAAGATGCCACTGAAAACACAGAGGTTGAGATAAAAATCAATTCACCTGATATAAATATTCACGATGTAATAAGAACACTGATTAAACCTGCACTAATCGGTGTAGGATATCCTCCTCAACTTGTTGAGGAGTGTTTTGGAGAAGATATTGATTAATATTAAAATTAAATACCACAGTGATGTGCCTAAAATAAAGAAGATTGAGTCAGGAAATTGGTATGATCTTTCTGTATCAGAGGACTATTATTTAGAAAAAGGAGATTTTGAATTACTTGACCTTGGTGTAAGTATGGAGTTACCTGTTGGGTATGAAGCTTGGGTTATACCAAGAAGCAGTACTTTTAAAAATTACGGTATTATTCAGACAAATTCCTTTGGGTTAATTGATAATTCTTATTGTTCTGATGAAGATATCTGGAAATTTCCTGCTTATGCTACAATGAAGACATATATAGAAAAAGGTTCGAGGATCTGCCAGTTTAGGATTAATAGAATTCAAGATGATATCTTTTTTATTGAGGTTGATGCTTTAAAAAACAAAACCAGAGGTGGTTTTGGTAGTTCTGGAGTGTGATAATGAAAAAATCATGTGGGACATGTGTATTTTGTGAAATGGAAAACTCACCATGTTGTGAAGATAATGCTCCTGATTGTAATGCTCCTGATTTTCAACTGTGGGTATCAAAAGAACCTCAAGCACATAATAATGGAGGATCAACAGACTATTATGATTTTCCTGAAAATGTAAAGTGTGTGCAGGATTTGATTGAACACAGAAATATGAACTTCGCTCAAGGGAATATGTGTAAGGTAGTATGTACATTTAATACCCAAAGGCATGATGGGACTACTTATGAAAGAGAATTAAATAAAATTATTTGGTTTGCAAATAGGGAACTTAAACGAATTAAGGAGAATTTATGATCGAGGTACAACAAGGAAGAGATTACTTTCTAAAAGAAATGACAGATGGATTGGAGTTCACAACAACTAAGTTTCATGGATTAATTGGTGGTGTAGCGGACTTATCTTCAAAAGGTTATATCTTTAACCTTGATACAGCAAGGGTTAAGGGTAGTATGTACATTGTCAAGGTACAAAAGACAGATCAAGTTGACGCAGAAGATACTATTGATTCTTTAAAGAAAGAAACTACAATCCAGAAAGGGGTGATTACAAAACTTAGAAAGAAAGTAGAAAAATTGGAGGGAGAACTTAAAACAACAGAAGAGGGAGAAGTAAAAAAATGAATAATGCAGCACTAACATGGCTTGAAGCCTAAGCAAATTAGAAAAGACACTACAAGATATGCAGAAAACAGATAATGCGCCAGAAGAAACAACAGAAGAACATTTTTCTGGTGGCTACATGGGGAAAGTACAGTGAGAACATTTAGAGGAAGGAGTCAGACTCCTGAAAGTTTTCATGCCTGGATATTCCAAAAAGGATGTTATTGTAAGTATTAGAGGTAATTTCTGCCAAATTACTTGGGGAGAAAATGGTATTTACGAATTTAAATTCTTAGATAAATATAAGATTCCAGAAGAAGATAAAGTTGTAAATGGAGTCTTAACTATGTTGTTTGAAGAGAAAGAAATAGCAGATGAAGAAGAAGTTATTTTTATTGATGTGAATTAAATTTTATTTTATCTTGACAATTATGAATCCTTACTGTATGATGTTTGTATAGTAAGGATTTTTTATTTAAGGAGAAAATATGGGCTTATTAAATTTAAAAGAAGTAAGTAGTTTTGAGGTAGAAGAATATTTAATAAATAATATCCCAGAGCTAACAAAATATCAAATTCAAAGAATTAAAGATGATGAGGTGATTAGATTTGCACCGTTTAGATTTTTTAAACATAAAACAGAAAATACAAATATCCTTTGGAGATTGACATTACCATTTTATTTTTTCATATATTGTACCCTTGTCTTATCATTACCGTTTAATTTTATTTTAACTGGTAAATGGGGCTATAGCAAGATAAAATGGTATAGAGTATGGACACAGAAACTGGGAATGTACTTGTAAGGAGAAATATGAAAATATACTGTAAACAATGCGGAGTTTATTTAGGAGAAATAAGAGACGCTAATTTAGCTCTTAAGAAGATTGTATTCTTGTGCAAGAAATGCTACGGTGAGAGTAATCAAAATACACCAAAGAATCCTATCCCTAATCCATTTGATAGATATTCAGTACCAAGTTCTAATGATGCCATAAAGAATATGTTCGGGGGCATCTTCAAATGAGATTGATATTTGATATTATCTTTGCTATTTTGTGCTTCTTCCAGTTATTCTTTTTATTAAGTTTTATTATTTTGTTTGGTTCTTTCATGTGGATCAAAGAACAATACAAATACTTTAAATTGTGGTTAAAGTAAAGGAGAGCTATGTATCAGCCTGATCATTGGATTGTTGCTAAATTACCTACTTGTTATAAACTCCTGACTACACAAAGAGGTGGATATTTATATGGGGATTCCTGGAGAATTAATAGCGGGATTGAATCCTGCACCAAAGATGGGGATTATTTTTTCTTTAAAGGTTATAGCGGATCATGTTATTTATGCCATGAATTTAATTATGGTATGAGTTCTTATGGATATATAGTATATGAAGAATTACTACAACAAAAGGGTGTTGAAATTATCCCCTTTCAGGATTTTGAGCATTTTAATTTTAATATTGAAGGGGCAAACAATGATTAGTTTTAAATACGTACATGAAAGAGTATATAAAGTTCTGGACTCTTGTACAAATAGGTTTCAGTATCTTACTGCTACAAAATATCTTGATAAGTTGATTACTAAATTAGAGCTTGATCAGCAATATATGATTAATTCTTTTTATTATGCTATGAAAGCAAAGGTCAGAAGAGAACTTAATGCTTAATTCTTTAAATAAGGGCCTAAATCTTTCGTTTAAGGGGTTTTTAGGCTAAAGGGTATATAATGTATATGGAACGAGGAAATAGGGCTTAAAATGGAAATTTAGGGGGTTGTATGAGCAGTCGAAAACTTTTAATGTGGGTGTTAGCAGTAGTTCTTGTTGTGATACAATATGCAACTACTGATATTCATCCAGTGTGTGGAACTGTGGAAGGGACACAAAATTTAATTTTAACATATTTATTCATAGAGAATCTTTCGAGAGAATAATATGCAGGATTTAAATAATATAGACAACCTAAGAATTTGTAATATCTGTGACAAAAGGAACACAGGACTCTCTGAACATTGTACAGAAATCTGTGGTCATGGAAAATATCATTACAAAGATGATTGCTCCGGTATTGAAAAATGCTCTTTACATTTGTCCGGTGATAGTGTAGAAGTTAAATGTAGAAAGTTAAGAAAGAAAGAACTAAAGGAGATAGGGGTGTTATAATGATTGATTGGTTTGGTAGACAAAAAGAAAAGGAATTACAGAAATTAGAAACAGAAGAATATAAGAACAAGAGAAAGGTATATAAAAATTTTCAAGAAAAGAACATTTTATTCAGTAAGTTGTGTGGTATTTGTACTGAAGAGATAGATAATTATAGATCCTTTCATAGTGGGTACGATTGGCAGATCCCTTATAGTCTTGATGGTACAAGTATAGATTCTGGACCAACACAGCATAGTTTAAATATTATGATGCTGGTTTTGAGTCGATTGTTGACGGATTATGATATTGTCCTGAAGGAGTCCGATGAAATTCTCTAAACGAAACACAATAAAAGAAAAGAGCCAATGGTATGTTTGAACAATTTTATCAAGATACCGGTACTTATATTTCTTGTATTGATGTTACTCCTTTGGAGGACTTATGTGGGAATTATAAAGGCACAAGTGTAGAAATTAAGGGGAATTTATGGAGACAGTCTACTTAGCAGTACCATATTCAGGTACAAGAGAACAAAGACAAGAGAGATATCTAAAGGTAAACAAGAAAGCTAATGAATTAATGCAAGAAGGTTATAGGGTATTTAGTCCTATCTCTCATTCCCATGAAGAGTGTTTACTTGGGAATTTTATTAAAATTTATAATTATGAGCAATGTTTGTGAGAAGATTAAGTATTTCTGTCCGGGAAAATATCTTTGTGAGTGTGGTACTTTGTGGTGAATTATATAATATTTCTAAAGATAAATGAGGTATTATAAGGGAATTTAGGGGGATATTAATATAAGATTTGTAATAAATTGAGATAGTTGGATTAAGGCCGCACCCACATATCAATATATGTTGATTTATGATTTTAAAATATGCCATGTATCCCTTTAGTATACCACTTGCAATACTCATACCAAAGATACATTCAAAGAATAATAACAAACAATAATAAACATCAAAAGATGTTACCAGATAGCATTAGCAAAAGATACCTTTTAAAGCCCATCGATATGATATATGTATAGGGATATATGCTAAAGCCAAAAGGCTTTTAGATAAGCATTTAAAGCTATGCTTTGAAAGGGGTACTGCCAGGGAATAGGCAAAGGATAGACAAAGAAAAGCCCCACAAGCGTAAACTCATGGGGTAGGGAAAGGATTTGAATTGTAAGTTATTTAAACCAATATTCTTTTTCTTTTCTGTATTCTGTTCTAACAGCTATGTTATTAAGATCATCTTGTATCTGACATAGACTATACCGGCCAATGATATCTATATCAGCTTGTTTAGTGTTATCATTTTATTTGATCCTTTTATTAATTTTTAATATTATTATCCAGCATACTGTGGAAAGTCTCTATCAAGATCAATCTCTACATAATCATCTTGATTGAGATCATTTTCATTTAAATAATTAAATTCCTCTTCCAGTTCGTCTATTGTGCTGTATTCATAATCGTTCATTTGTCTTACCCCTTTATATAAGGTTAAAATTAATAATCATTATGGGTTTTACTTATCATGAATAAATTTTGTCAACAACACTTTTTATTTAAAAGTATTTATTAAT
>LZCG01000004.1_pt1 | contig 56280 bp, 76 predicted proteins | sample 768541 | NCBI WGS metagenome assembly LZCG01 (sample SAMN05200874, study PRJNA324366) | oil field metagenome | isolation source: sample BH-FW-1 from oil reservoir | place: India: Bombay High | collected 2015-07-11
ATTAAATATTAAAAAAATATTTAATGGCGTACAAAATTTTTGGCTGGTTTGGTTGTTTTAAATCCTGCGTTTTTGTTGTATATCCTGTACCAATTCTGTTGGTTTGATACTTAAAACCGGAATATCACTATGGTTGACCATCTGTTTGGCAAACGGGCCCATCCACAGATTGGATGTCTTAATTTCCTGTTCTGTCATAATAACAATCAGGTCGGCCTGAATTTCATGAGCATAGTCCAGCGTAATATTGGTTATATTGCCGCCTTCTCTTTCAACCAATTGATACGCTATGTTTTGTTCTCTGAGATATTTGATGGTTTCTTTTGAATAGCTGTCCACCAGATGGCGCAGGTCATCAATTTTAGAAGAATAAAGGGAGACAACATGAATTTGGGCGCCAAAAATTTTCGCCAAAAAAGCGGCCATTTCATTTTTTTGCCGGGTTTCGACGGTGCTGTCGATGGGCAGTACAATATTTTTAACAGGTCTTCCGGGTGTAGCTTTTTGTGAGATGGACAAAACAGGCACCGGACTGCTCATAATGAGTCGAAACACATTACTTCCCATCCAAAATTCTTTAAAACCGCTTACGCCATGGGTTCCGGCCACAATCATCGTGGCATCTTTTTCAATAACAGCTTTGACCAGCTCCTCATAAACCTGTCCCCGCCGTACTTCATATTGTAACCTCTCGGGCGGCAGTTCATCTTTATATTGCTTCCAAATCCCTTCGAAGGCCTCACGCGCCCACATGTCTTCATCATTTAGCTCCGGAGTGGAACCCACAAATTTGAAAGTTTCGGGATTTACCCATATGGCGACAAGCCGGGCTTCTGTTTTTTTGCATAATCTAAAGCATGGCGAAAAGCATTCATGGAACACTCCGAAAAATCGACTGCATTGATGATTGTTTTCATGATTTTTGTTTTTTTGACCCCTCGAGGGGGATGTTTTCAGATTTCCTTTGTCAGGATTAATCAATTGTGGTGGTTCAATCAGTGATTGAACCACCCATGCATTTGGATACGTCTCCTCCAACCGATGCAAAACAGCTTCTGCTTCAATTTTTGTGCGGAAATTGCCTGCATGTACCCGGTAATAAGGTGGATTAAAAGTAACATAAGCCGGGATAGTTTTATATTTCTCCATAAAGCGCTCTTTTACGCTGTAAGCACTGTCTTTGGAGTTGTTTCCCGATTCAAAGTAGAGCATGATACGGTAGCCTTCAATTTCCGGAAATTTTTGGTTTAATATTTTGTGATAATGTACCAGTGTATCAACTATTGTCCTGTATCACAGTGATGTCTCCGGGATGATAAAATTCGTTTTGCGATTGTCCCCAGACTGTCATAAGCATCCATATGGTTATCAGTGTTATCTTTTTCATCATTTTTATTTTTTTCGGATACAAAGATAAGCAGGGGTTTTATAGCGTTGTGAAATTTTTAATTTCCTGAATACTCAAAACCGGTATTTTGGCATTGTTGACAATCTGATAGGCATATTGCCCCAGCAGCATATTGCTTGTAGTGGTCTCCTGCTCTGTCATAATGGATATCAGGTCAAAAGATTCCGAATGGATGTAATCCAGCAAATCATTGGCGATGTTATCGGTACGCAATACTTCCTTCCTGGTGGAAATGTCTGACGATTTGAAATAATCGCAGGTTTTAGCTACCATTTGATCTACTTTTTTGTGCATGGATTGCAGGAAAGTAGAATAAATCCCTACTACGGTAATTTTGGCGCCCATAGCCCGGGCCCAGTTTGCTGTAAAAGGTACTTTATGGATGGTTTGGCGGGTATTGTCTATAGGGATTACAATATGCTTTGGTCGTTTAAGGGGAAAGGTGTCTCTTACGGTGATGACAGGACATTCGGCATACACAATGATGCGGTTGGCATTGCTGCCGATCCAGTATTCTTCAAATCCGGTAATGCCGTGTGTGCCGACTATGATGAAGTCAGCATCAAAATTTTTTGCCTGCCGGGCCATTTCAGGGGCAACCTTTCCTTTGTAAATTTTATAGTCAATGGCTCCAATGTTTTTTTTGTAGGCATGTTTTTTAATCATTTTCTGGAAATTTTCCCGGATCTCACGACGGTCTTCGCTGATACGTTTTTCAAACGGCGATTCCTTGCTGGAACTGCTGTCAACCCATATCATACGGATATCAGCTCCTATGACTGACGCAACCATCAGCGCATAATCAAAGGCATGGAGCGACCCTTTTGAAAAATCAATGCCCGCTAAAATCTTTTTCATAACCCTTTCTTTTGCTTCAGCTTTTGTTTGGCTGATGTTCTTTGCTAATGTAGTGATTTTTAACATACCAATTGATATAACTTAAAATATTTGTGTTTTTTGGGGTGTTTTTGCCATCAAATAAATCTATTACCTTTGTCATCGTAAGAATAGAAGCAGCATGAATGAACATCTCGACGCAAATCCTGCGCGATTGACAACGGATGAAAAAGAACTGGAAAGCGTATTGCGACCAGCCTCATTTAACGATTTTGCCGGACAGGGCAAGGTGGTTGAAAACCTCAGCATTTTTGTCCAGGCAGCTCGTCAACGGGGTGATGCACTCGACACGTGCTGCTACATGGTCCTCCGGGATTGGGAAAAACCACGCTTTCGCATATTATTGCCAATGAACTTCAGGTCAATTTAAAATATTCTTCCGGGCCGGTACTGGATAAACCCGGCGACCTGGCAGGACTGCTGACCAATCTGGAAGAAAATGATGTCTTGTTTATTGATGAAATCCACCGGCTGAGTCCTGTAGTAGAAGAATATTTGTATTCGGCCATGGAGGATTTTAAAATTGATATCATGATCGAATCAGGGCCCAGTGCCCGAAGTGTGGAAATAAAACTAAATCCGTTTACTTTAATCGGCGCAACAACCCGTTCGGGATTGTTGACAGCGCCCCTGCGGTCCCGTTTTGGAATCAATTCCAGGTTGTCTTATTATGATGTGAAAACGATGGAAGGCATTATTGTTCGGTCTGCTTCCATTCTGAGGGTGTCTATTGCCCCCAATGCGGCCGCTGAAATTGCCCGCAGAAGCCGGGGCACTCCAAGGATTGCCAATCTGCTGCTCAGGCGTATTCGCGATTTCGCCCAAATTAAAGGCAATGGCACCATTGATTTGGCGATAGCCCAATATGGTTTATCTGCTTTGAATGTGGATAAAAACGGGCTGGATGAAATGGATAATCGCATTCTTTCTGTAATCATAGAAAAATTTCATGGTGGCCCTGTAGGGCTCAACACCATTGCTACGGCTGTTGGCGAAGACCCCGGAACCATCGAAGAAGTGTATGAACCTTTTCTGATACAAGAGGGCTATATCATGCGTACACCCCGTGGCAGGGAAGCTACGGCTTTTGCCTATGGCCATCTGGGTTTAAAAAAATCAAATCCGCAGCAACCATTATTTTAAATGGAACTGAAACAAAAGTCAGATTTCATAAAAGACCATGCCGCACAACTGGGATTTGTGGCTTGTGGCATCGCAAAGGCCGAAACGCTGAAAACCCATTTTGAAGCTTATGAAAAATGGATTCAGAACGGATATCATGCCGATATGGCTTACATGGAAAAACATCCTGAGAAAAGGCAGAATCCCATAAAATTGGTTGAAAACGCGCGTTCGGTTGTTTCTGTGCTCTATAATTATTATCCTGAAAAGCCTCTTCCTGAAAAAGATAATTATAAACTGCTAAATATGCCTATGGAAAAGATTATCATTTTATAGTCAAAGATAAACTTAAAGAACTTTTGACTATTATTGACCAGCATTTTGGCCCTTTGCATTCAAGGGTTTTTGTCGATACGGCCCCTGTTCTTGACAGGGCCTGGGCCGAAAAGGCCGGCATCGGGTGGATAGGGAAGAACAGCATGTTAATCAATCCCAAACATGGTTCTTATACATTTATTGGCGAAATCATTACTTCGCTGCCGTTGGCTTACGACGAACCTATGAATAATCTTTGTGGAGGGTGTACCAGATGTATCGATGCCTGCCCGACGCAGGCTATTATTTCGGATGGCGTGATTGATTCCAACCGTTGTATTTCCTATTGGACCATCGAAAATAAATCGGAGAAAATGCCCGGAGAGTTAAAAGACCAGTTTCAGGATTATATTTTTGGCTGTGATATTTGTCAGGAAGTTTGTCCATGGAATCGCTTTTCAAGACCTACCCGGGAGATAGATTTCCGGCCGCATCCCGAATTGTTTGAGATGAATAAAGACAAATGGGAACAACTTGACCGGGAATCTTATTTGAGGATATTTAAAAAATCGGCCGTGAAACGAACGAAACTTTCCGGCTTGCAACGCAACATTCGTTTTTTGAAATAAACCTTTCATTACAAATTGCCTATTTTTGCACAGACATCGAAAATTGTCATAAAACGCTAAAAATGAGTGAAAAGTTAAAGGCATCCATTTATTCTGAAATTGGCAGGTTAGATGGAGTTATCCTGCATACTCCGGGTAAAGAAATAGAGAACATGACACCCCGAAATGCTGAAAAAGCATTATACAGTGACATTCTCAATAAACCAATTGTGGATAGAGAATATGCACAGCTAAAAGGGGTTCTCGACAAAGTAACCCGGACTTTCGAGGTAGAAGAACTGCTGGTGAATATTCTGAAAAATGATAAAGTAAAATATGATTTGATTCATAAAGTAACCCGGAATGAGGGAGTAGAATATTTGAATAACTACCTGTTGTCGCTGCCACCCGAAGTCTTGGGTAAAGCGTTGATTGAGGGGGTCGTTATGGAAAAGGATAACCTGACCAAATACCTGAGTGATAAAAGATATTCCCTGGCACCGTTGCATAATTTCTTTTTTACCCGCGATGCCTCCGTAAGTATTTATGACCGTATTTTGATAAGTCGTATGGCGAGTGAAGTGCGTGACAGGGAATCCATTATTATGGAAAGTATTTTCGACTTTAGCGACGCGGTTTTTGGCACGACCTTTAACCCCGTCGGCAACCGCTGTAGCCGGAAAGAACTGACCATAGAAGGGGGCGATGTTCTGATAGCCCGTGACGATGTCTTGTTAATCGGACAGGGCGGACGTACTTCTACACAGGGCATCGATTATCTTATTGAGCGTTTTAAAAACGAAAAGAAAACCCAGCATATCCTGGTACAGGAATTGCCCATGAAACCCGAATCTTTTATTCACCTTGATATGGTTTTCACCTTCTTAAATTCTGATAAGGTGATGACGTTTGATCCTTTAATTTTTCATTCAAGTAAATACATTACCATCCACATTATTATAGATAACGGAAAGGTTGCCATCCGGGAAGAAAAAAATTTACTGGAAGCACTAAAATCCTTAGGTATGGATTTGGAACCTGTTTCCTGTGGTGGTAAAAACAGTGATATTTACATCCAGGAACGGGAGCAGTGGCACAGTGGTGCGAATTTTTTGCCATAGCACCCGGAAAAGTGATGGGCTATGAAAGAAATATACATACCATTGAAGAACTCAATAAATATGGTTTTGAAGTTTTGAAAGCTGTCGATATCATTTCCGGCCAGATTCATCCGGATGATTATGAACAGTGTGTTATAACTGTTGACGGTTCGGAATTACCTCGGGGCGGAGGCGGATGTCGTTGTATGACCATGCCGGTAAGCCGTGAATCGGTGACATGGTAAATCCAATTTTTAATTGCCTGGTTAGACAGGATTTGTTTATCTTTGATTTTCAATAAGAATGATGAGAAATAAATGATTTTGCCGATGAAACGTTTTAACCTGCTTTTTTTAATAGCTATCGCAGGAATGCTGACAGGTTCTTGTTCAAGGAAAATAATGTTTACGCCTGAATTACGAAAAGAACTTGAGAGCAATAATATACCTTTGACAGAAGTGCAGTTTTACAATTCACACAAAATCGAACTTAATCGTACGCATATCCCACCGGATGCTATCAGCATAAACTCCGGAGCAGTTAATGTTGAGCGGGGGAAATATATTGAAGAGGTGGTTATCAGAAAACATACTCCGGGTGTCTGTTCAAGCGTGAATCCCTATGATTTATCTATTGAATTTGAACCGGACAACCATTATTCATTAAAATTTGGACGAAAAGCGGGGGCCAAGCTGACCAACGCCTATAAGCTTTATGCCAAATGGAAAGCCGACAAAGGCGAAATCATATACGGAGACAGCAAGTTTACTACCAAAATGAAAGCCACAAATGCACATTTGCTGGTGGAAAAAAACAGGTTTATAATCTGATTCGCGACAAGCGGGTAGCCCGTGGTGTGAAAGTTGATCAGATGGCTGACGAGGAAGCGTCTGATGATTAATGAGCAAACAGGCTGTTGATTTTATATTGAATGGCCAACAACAGGGTGTGGTTATATTGTCCCTGATTAAACAAATAGGTTTGACCGCTGCCATGTTTTCGGATGTAGAGCAGGCTGTGAGAAAACTCAAATTCTGCTGTTAGGTTATCTGAAATATACCAATGCATGCCTAAATGGAAACTAATATCGCGGTTTTTAAAGGGTTTGTCTTCAGAAGCAAAAGTATATCCATATTCTTCCTCATATTCGGAAATCAATGTGGCATAGGAAAGACCAGTTTCTGCGCCAAATTTTTTATTGAACCGGTATTGATACATAACTGGTATTTGAATATAGTTAAGTCGAAGCAGGTAGCTGTACAGATTTAATGAATCGGGATTCTTGCGGCTGCCTTTCTGAAAAAATTCCAACTGTAATTGTAGAGCAGACCTGTCAGATAATTTGTAATTAATGAATGGCCCAAAACACACGCCGGCTTTATCAGGGCCACTCAATCCATCGCCTTTCACCTGTGTGCCTGCAATTCCGGCTACAACACCACCGCTAAATTTTTGAGAGAGGCTGATAATGAGCTCCAACAGAACCATGCCAATAAGAAAGCTTTAATTTTCATGTCATAAAAATACAAAATCTGCCGCATGTTAGCGTTAAAAGAACATGTTTTTCATGAACAGGCTTTTGATTCACAGGATGTAATACGTAAAATTAACACAGAATTAAAATTGACAGTAAGCATTTATAATACTTTTGCGGAAGTGTTTACCTTTGTGAGATATATCCAAAGCCAAAAGAAGTCAGCATGGAAAATAATGAATACAAGATTCTTCTTGTAGATGATGAGGAAGATGTCCTGGAGTTTCTGGGATATAACCTCCGAAAAGAAGGTTTTCAGGTTCATACGGCCCGAAACGGAAAGGAAGCTATAAAAGTTGCCAAAGAAATTATTCCACATCTTACGCTTCTGGATGTGATGATGCCAAAAATGGATGGTATGGAGACCTGTGAGGAGTTGCGTAAAATTCCAAAAGTAAAAGATTCTTTGATTGTATTTTTAACAGCGCGGGGCGAAGATTATTCGCAAATAGCCGGATTTGATGCCGGCGCTGATGATTACGTTACCAAGCCGGTGAAGCCTAAGGTGCTTGTAAGCAGAATCCGGGCCATCCTTCGGCGCCATCAGGTTAGCCATGCAGACAGCAACGACAGCATTCTTCATTTTGAAGACCTGAAGATAGATAAAGAACGCTATATAGTTACCAGGGATGAAACCGAAATAAGCCTTCCTAAAAAAGAGTTTGAGTTACTTTCGTTGCTTTGCTCCAAACCCAACAAAGTATTTACCCGTGACGAAATATTTGCTAAAATATGGGGAAACAATGTTATTGTAGGCGACCGAACGATTGACGTCCATGTGCGAAAAATCAGGGAAAAAATAGGATTAAAAAATATCAAAACCGTAAAAGGCGTTGGCTATAAATTTGAAATTTAAAATCGGGTCGTTTTCATGAATTTATCAAAACCATCCAGGTTTGCTGTTACCTTCAGTCTGGTTTTTAGCCTGATGTTGGTTGTTATTGTGCTGTTGTTCGGCTGGTTGCATGATGTTACCTGGACTACCAAATCCTGGATTTTTTAGTGGCCAGTTTGATTTTCTTTGGTTTGACGGTATTTTTATTTTTATATCATTCTATCGGCCGTTTTATCTATGATAAAATTCGGGTAATATACAAGACTATCCTGCAGCAGAAAAAATCACCAAAGGCTTCCAGGAAGTCATTGTTTCAGGATGATTCCATAGAGAAAGTTAACCAGGAAGTGGTTCAATGGGAAAAAGATACGCGCCAAAAAATTGAAGATTTAGAGCAACGGGCTCAATACCGGCGCGAATTTATCGGAAATGTGTCCCATGAACTTAAAACCCCGATTTTTAATATCCAGGGCTATATTCTCACATTGCTGGATGGCGCAATTGATGATCCTAAAATCAATGTTCAGTATCTTGAACGAACCGAAAAAGTATCAACCGGTTGATTTCCATTATCGAAGATTTGGAAGATATTTCAGCTTTGGAATCCGGCGTTATTAAAGTCAATCCGGCACCGTTTAATTTGATACAATTAGCCAAAGACGCTATAGAACAAATGGAAGTCAAAGCCCAAAAACGTCATATTAAATTATATTTCAGAAAAAATATGATAAGTCTATAATGGTTTCTGCTGATTATAACCGTATCAGGCAGGTGTTTATCAACCTGATTGATAATTCCATCAAATATGGTAAAGATGGAGGTTCCACCAAGTTGAGTTTTTTCGATATGCACGATCATATCCTTTGCGAGGTAACCGACGACGGCCCGGGTATCCCCGACGAAAGTGTTTCACGAATTTTTGAACGATTCTACCGGACCGACAAAGCACGTTCAAGAGAGCAAGGGGGCAGCGGACTGGGACTGGCTATAGTGAAACATATTATTGATGCACACGGCCAGACTATCAATGTCCGCAGCAAAATGGGCGTGGGAACACGTTTGCTTTTACCTTGCAAAAGGCCGGGCATTAATGTTGTCGTTCTGTAATATAAACTACCAGATCCTTTAAAGAAGATTTGTATTCGCTGCCGGGAAAGGGCTCTAACATTTCAATGGCTTTTTGCCTGTATTCCATCATTTTTTCTTCAGCATAACGGATGCCTCCCGTATCCGCAACTTTTTTAATAATATCAGCTATCTTTTTTGGGTTTTGTCTTTTTTTACTAATAGCCCGAATCATGTTTTTTCGTTCAATGCCGTTGAGTTGCTGAAGGGTGTAAATCAGCGGGAGTGTCATCTTTTTTTCTTTAATATCAGCCCGTTTGGCTTTCCTGTAATGGCGGAACTTTTATAGTCGAGCAAATCATCTTTTATCTGAAAGGCTATTCCGGCGTAAGTGCCAAATTGATGCATTTGTTTGACAACTTCTTCCGGAGCATCGACGGATTTGGCTCCGGAAGCACAACAGGAGGCAATCAGGGAAGCTGTTTTTTTCTGAATAATATCAAAGTAAACCGATTCTTCAATATCAAGTTTTCGTGTTTTTTCGATTTGGAGCAATTCGCCTTCACTCATCTCCCGCGTGGCGTCAGATACAATTCTGAGAAGTTCGAAATCCTGATTGTCAACAGAAAGAAGCAGGCCCCGGGACAGCATATAGTCGCCAACCAATACTGCAATTTTATTTTTCCACAGGGCATTGATAGAGAAAAACCCCCGGCGTCATTAGAATCATCCACTACGTCGTCGTGTACCAAAGAGGCCGTATGTAGCAGTTCTATTAAAGAGGCCGCCCGGTAAGTGGCTTCATTTGATTTTCCTGTCATGTTGGCTGTAAGAAAAACAAATAGCGGTCTGATTTGCTTGCCTTTACGCTTCAGGATATATCTGAGGACTTTATCAAGCAACGGGACACGGGTTTTCATGGTGGATTTGAAAACTTTTTCAAATTCAATCAGTTGCTCTGATACCGGTGCTTTTATCTCTTGTAGGTTGCTCATAAAACGTCGCCAAATATACTATTATTTGACCCGGAAAACAGGACTTTGTTCAATGATAGGGATAAAAAATCTGTAAGTTTGCACCAAAATTTCCTGTAATGTCCATATTGTTTGATAGTATTGTTTTTGGCCCGATATCAAGCCGGCGATTCGGATGGTCTCTGGGTATTAATCTGTTACCGGTTAACTATAAGTATTGTACTTTTGATTGTATCTACTGTGAATGTGGCTGGACTTATCACGATCAGAAAATTACCCTTCCCCCCGTTGAAGCGATAAAAAATGAGATTGAAAAAATTTTTCCACAGGTTGATCCGCTTCCCGATACCATAACTTTTGCCGGAAACGGGGAGCCGACGATTCATCCTGATTTTGATAAAATTATTGACATTACCATTGCCAATCGGGATCGGTTTTCCCTAAAGCTAAAATAGCCGTTCTTTCCAACGCCTCCCTGATTCATAAACCCCATGTTTATAAATCTTTAAAAAAGGTTGATTTGAATGTTTTAAAGCTGGATGCCGGCACGGAAACCATGTTTCAGCTTATCAACCGCCCGGCAGGAAACCTGACCCTCAATAAATTAGTTGAATATCTCAAACGTTTCGACCGGGATGAGTTGATTATTCAAACTTTGTTTTTGAGGGGCGAATACAACGGCCAGACTATTGACAATACGACTCCTTATGAAGTGGAAGCCTGGCAGCAACTGGTTCGTGAAATAAACCCTCATCGGGTGATGGTTTATTCGATTGACCGGGCTACTCCTGCAAAAAATCTTGAACAGATTGGACGTGAAGAATTGTCGCAGATTGTTTCGGGTTTGTCTGATAGCAATATGCAAATAGATATCTACTAACAAATAACCTGACTAATTTTTTATGTTGTTTTGCTAAAAAGTTATGTGGAAAGAAGAAGATCACAACGCGTTGGTTAAACAGTTTTATTTAGTTGAAAAATTTCCCTGAAGTTTTTGGATTCATAGCCTGCATTTTCCTGATTGGAGAACGATTGCCGTATCTCTGGTGGAAAAATATTTATAACTGTGTGCCCATAAGGCTAAAATACACCTGAGGCTGACGATAGGTTAACAAAAAAAGACCGGAAAATGGCTGCAAAAATCGATAAGCTTTTGTAGCTTCGTAAGATGATAAATTATTCCACAGAAGTGTTGTTGGCTTTTGCCGAATCTTTGCAACAGCCGGAGTTGTTCGGCTCCTGGTTGCTTGAGAACGGTTACCCGGAACTGTCGGCACTCTCTGCCGCCATTCGGGGAAGCGAAGAAGCTTTTAACTGGCTATTGGAAAACGGATTTCCACATCTGGCCGCCCTGGATTCGGCGATTGACCAAAAACAGGAAGCCGGGCAATGGCTGGCAACGAATCATTTTGACGTGCTGACCCGTCTTGCGAGGGCTGTTCATAAGGATAAAACAGCGGTTGGTTGGTTTAAAAAAATAATTTAGAGGTGTTTGTTTTTTTAGCTGACCGCATCCGGCAGTGTCGCAATAACCAGACTTTTAATCTGTATAAAAAGAAGTTCTAAAAAAAGCCCCTCAGAAAGAGGGGCTTTACTTTATAAAAATTAAGAACATTTTGAATAGCCACAATTACTGCATGTCAGACAGCCTTCTTTATATTCCAGGGTTTCCAATCCACATTCAGGACAGACTGTTTTTACTTTTTCGCCATCGGGAATGTATTTTTTTAATGCCCTGATAACACCGTTTTTCCAGGTATTGATGGATTCTGCGTTGAAGTTCAGGTTTTCGATTAGATGTACGGCGTGTTTTATAGGCATGCCATGACGCAGCACTCCGGATATAAGTTTGGCATAATTCCAGAATTCCTGATTGAATGAACGGGAAAGGCCTTCAACAGTGACATTATAGCCTTGCTTATCCTGAAACCTGAAATCGTAGCGACTTTCGCCATTTTCCAGACGGTGTTTAATAACATAACCTTTATCTACATAAGGCGGTAAATAAAAATCATCAGCCAGGCCGGTAAAAATTTCATAAGGATGACCATCGAATAAACCAACCACGGCCACCCATTTTTCATAAGCGTTCTGAAATCTGACAACTTCGGCTTCCAGTTCTTTGGGCCGCTTGGGTGCATTTGTTTCCTTAAAACTTTTTGTTTCCTGTTTTTTCTCATCTTTAACCAACACCCCCGAACGGCTTCCATCCCGATAGATGGTCATGCCTTTACAACCACTTCTCCAGGCGGTTTCATACACTTCGCTAACCATTTCTTCATTAATGTTTTCCGGCAGGTTTACGGTTACACTGATAGAGTGGTCCACCCATTTTTGAACGGCTCCCTGCATTTTTACTTTAGCAATCCAGTCGATATCGTTGGAGGTAGCTTTATGATAGGGCGATTTGGCTATCAGTTCTTCCATTTTTTCCTGATCATATCTTCTGACGGCTTCCACATCATATCCGTTTGCTTCGAGCCATGTCAGGAAATTATGATGAAAAACATTGTGTTCTTCCCAATAATCTCCCAGCTCATCTTTTTCGGCTTTAATAACCGTTTGGTCATTCGGGTTTACTTTTCGTTTTCGTTTATAACTGATAAGAAATGCCGGTTCGATACCGGAGGTCGTTTGTGTACAAATGCTCACACTACCGGTGGGTGCGATGGTAAGCAGGGCGATATTGCGGCGGCCATATTTTTTCATGTCCTCAATCAGTTGGGGATCAACTGTGCCGAGGCGTTTGATAAATGGATTGTTTTTTTCTTTTTTAAAATCAAAAACCGGAAAAGCCCCGCGTTCTTTGGCCACTTCAACAGACGATCGGTAAGCTTGCATGGCCAGTGTTTTGTGGACTTCTACGGAGAAAGAGGTGGCCTTGTCGGTACCATAGGTCAGGCCAAGAGCCGCCAGCATATCGCCTTCGCCGGTGATGCCAATTCCGGTACGTCGTCCCTGGTTTGATTTTTCAAGGATTTTCAGCCAAAGGTTTTTCTCTACATGTTTGGTTTCTTCATCCTCCGGGTCGTTTTCGATTTTGTTCAGGATGCCGTTAATTTTTTCCATTTCCAGATCAACGATATCATCCATCATACGTTGGGCAATACCAACATGTTGTTTGAATTTGTCGAAATCGAAAGAGGCTTCCGGCGTAAAAGGCTTTTCTACATAGCCGAAAAGATTTATGGCCAATAACCGGCAGCTATCGTAAGGGCAAAGAGGAATTTCACCACATGGTTGGTAGAGACCGTTTCAAAACCATGTTCTTTATAGCTGTCAGGAACGGATTCTCCTGTCACCGTATCCCAAAACAAAATGCCGGGTTCGGCAGAGGCCCAGGCATTGTGAACAATTTTTTCCATAGTTTCCGGGCATCGATTTCTTTAACAACGGTTGGGTTTGGTGAATTGACCGGATATTGTTGTTTGTAAGGGGTGCCTTCTGTAACCGCTTTCATAAAGTCATCATCGATTTTTACAGAAATGTTGGCGCCGGTAACTTTGTCTTTTTCCATTTTGGCATCAATGAAACTTTCGGCATCGGGGTGCTTAACAGAAATGGTGAGCATCAAGGCACCGCGACGTCCGTCCTGGGCTACTTCGCGGGTGGAATTGGAATAGCGCTCCATGAATGGCACGATGCCGGTGGAGGTCAGGGCTGAGTTTTTACCGGACTTCCGGCTGGCCGGATGTTAGAAAGATCGTGCCCTACGCCACCACGCCGTTTCATGAGCTGCACCTGCTCCTGATCAATTTTCATGATGCCGCCGTACGAATCGGAACTGCCTTCCGGATTTCCAATTACAAAACAATTGGACAGTGAAGATATCTGAAAATCATTTCCAATGCCGGCCATAGGGCTACCCTGGGGGACAATGTGTTTAAAGCCTTTTAAAACTTCGTAAATGGTTTCTTCTTTCAGGGGGTTTGGATATTTGTTTTCAATGCGGGCAATTTCTGCTGCGATTCTGTGGTGCATTTGATCAGGGTCTTTTTCATAAAGGTTCCCATCGCTGTCTTTTAAAGCATATTTATTCATCCAGACATTTCCGGCAAGGGAATCTCCTTTAAAATAGGCTGTTGCTGCCTTGCTTACCTCTTCATGATTATATATTGTAAGGTTTTTATGTTTTTTTATGACGGGTTGCTTGCGCTGCGTTGCAAGTGTCCCGTAAATATTGAGCTTTGCTTCTTGCTGTTTTGTTTTGCCTGGATTTGTTTTGTTTTCCATGAGCTGTTTTTTAGGGATTAAAAAAATAAATTCACCAAAAATGTTTATGCTAATTTACGATCAGATCGCAAGGATGTTTAACCTTGCCTTTTCTATTTTATCAACACCTTTTTTTAACTTATTGATGTTAAACCGGTAGATTCGTGAAAACTGTAATTAATGTTTTTTTCGAAAAAATGATGGCCCCAGAAAGGCCTGTTAGCAAGGATTGTGTTTTTAGTTTTACACAAAGATTACATAGAATTAATATACGATAGCCACATTTTCAGTAAATTACTTTTATGCTACAGTAATTCTGTTAAATAATCTGAAGGGCTTGTCAGCTTTGGGCTTGACACGGTTTTCAACAAAAAGGTTTTGATAAAATTAATATTTTTTTTAAAAATGAGACAACATCTCATTTGCTAAGTATAATCTGAAGGGCGATGCCGATTAAAACAAATCCAAAAATTTTTCTAAGAATTTGCAAGGGAATTTGCAATGCAAAACTTGACCCAATATAGCCTCCAATGAGAAATGCCAAAGCAATAATCAAACCGTAGCGTATGTTCATCTGCCCGGCTTTCCAATAGTTGTAAACCGCCAACAGTCCGATTGGTGGCAGCATAACGGCCAGACTGGTTCCCTGAGCTTCGTATTGGTCCATGCCGATAATGTAGATGAGGGCGGGAATAATGATAATGCTCCGCCAAGCCCTATAAGTCCACTAAAAATTCCGGCTATCAATCCTATAAGGATGAGGATTATTAAGGTTTGTAAGTCCATAATACAATTTTATTGCAAAAGTATTTTATTAAAGGGTTAAATCCACGAAGTTTGCAGCATTAATTTAAAATTAAAAAACGGATGATTCAGGTCTTTTCATTTAATCCACTAAAACCAACACCTATATTGTTTATGACCAACAGGGTGAATGTTTGATTGTTGATCCGGCTTTTCAATATCCCGAAGAATTTAGTCGTTTGCTTGATTTTTTTGCACAACACCGATTAATTCCGCGTAAAATTGTTAATACACACAGCCATATCGACCACATTTTGGGAAACCATATGCTGAAAAATCATTTCAAAATTCCCTTGTTGGCAGATGAAGCCGGAAATGTTTTTTTGCAAACGGCGCGGGAATCGGCCGCCATGCTGAATCTTTCTTTATCAGGAGTGGTTTATCCCGACCGCTCTCTTAAAGATGGCGATATTGTTGAAGTGGGAGCACTCCGTTTGAAGGTGATTTCCACGCCCGGACATGCCGTTGGGAGTGTTAGCTTGTATAATGAAAAAGAAAAGTATCTTTTATCCGGAGACGTGTTGTTCAGAGAAAGCATAGGCAGAACCGATTTGCCTACAGGTGATTTTGATGTGCTGAATCAGGTAATTAAGGATAAACTGTTTGTTTTACCCAATGAGGTGGTGGTTTATCCGGGACACGGCCCCGAAACTTCCATTGGCCACGAAAAGCTTAACAATCCTTTTTTACATTACGAATAGCCTCCAGTACTTCCGTTTCGTTGATTTGCTGCATGCAGCGAAAATGGCCTTTCGGACATTTGTTAAAGCCGATTTTGCTGCATGGTCTGCAGGATAAACCTTTTACCTCTAAAATTTTTGTTATTGTCTCAGATTTGCGGGGTAAATAAGGTGTCATACCAAATTCGGGAATGGTGTTACCCCAAAGCGATACGATGGGCTTTTTCAATGCTGCAGCAATGTGCATTAATCCGGTATCATTCGTCACGATTACGGAGGCTTTTTTAATGATGGAGGCTGTTTGGTTGAGTGAAAACGCACCACATCCGTTAAAAACTATGTTTGGCAGGCCGTCTCTGATGTTTTCAGCTCTTTCTCTGTCTTCCGGGCCTCCCAAAAGAATTACCGGAGCAGTAAGCTGACGGCAAAGTTTGCGGACTTTTTCATCAGGATATTGTTTGGTTTGATGTTTGCCGCCAATAACAATTCCTATAAAAGCTGACTTTAAAAACGCCGGCATGTCATCGTAGGTTATCTCGTCTTTTTCGGGAATAAAATAATCAAGGCCTGCACCGTCATTAATAACTCCGAGTGGTTTGGCTGCCGCCATATACCGATCAACAATAATGAACATCAGGTAAAATGTTTGATTTTTAGATTGACAACTAACCATTTTTGAATATTTAATTTTTTAAATGATTTAAAGGGCCGCTGCAGAAGTAGTTTGGTATGAAGGCTTCTTAAATTCCGGTGCAGGTCAACAATAAAATCGTAATGCTGTTTTTTGAGGAATGAGGCGACTTCTGATACGGATTTGTCAATGGTAAAAACTTTGTCAATATAAGGATTATGAATTAGAATTTCGCGATAGGATGCTTTAGTCAGATAATGTACTTCTGCATCTTTTACTTGCGTCTTGATGGCACGTACCACAGGGGTGGTAAGAACAATATCGCCTATAGAGCTGAATCGAATAATGAGGATTTTTTGCACCGGTTTTTTTACAAAAATAAAAATTAACCTTTCTGCCAGGTTTTCTAAATGGATATTTTGTGTGTATTGCTACATTTGTGCCATGTTTTTAGTTGATACCCATACACATCTTTATGCAAAAGAATTTGACCATGACCGGGATGCGGTAATGCAAAGGGCTTTTGATAATCAGATAGCTTATATGATTTTGCCGAATATTGATACAGAAAGTATTGGTCCGCTTCATCAGTTGTGTAATCAATATCCGGAGCATTGTTTCCCTATGATGGGCCTGCACCCGACTTCGGTGAATGATGCTTTTGAATCAGCTCTGGATACCATCCGCCAGACGTTAGACCAACGAATATACTACGCTATTGGCGAAATTGGTATAGATTTATACTGGGAACAGCAGTTTCGCGAACAACAGGAAGAGGCTTTTCGGCGACAGATTGAATGGGCCAAAGAAAAAGCACTTCCCATTGTGATTCACGCTCGCAACTCTTTTAATGAAATTTTTACCATTCTTGATGATTTGAATGACGAACGGCTGACAGGGGTGTTCCATTGTTTTACGGGCGATAAACAACAGGCCGAAAAAGCATTAAGCTATGATGGTTTCAAACTCGGAGTGGGTGGCGTATTAACTTTTAAAAACAGTGGTTTGGATAAGACCATGAAAGATATAGATTTAAATCACCTTATTCTCGAGACCGATTCTCCCTACCTGGCGCCTGCGCCCAACAGAGGAAAGCGTAATGAAACGGCCTATTTACGGTTGATTGCCGAAAGGCTTGCCGATGTAAAAGGAATTTCAGTGGAGTCGGTGGCCCGGGAGACTTCAGAAAATGCCATTGAATTGTTTAATTTACCAGTAGCGCAAAAATAATGATCTCAGAAATTTCAATCTTAATAATTTATACCGGTGGTACTATCGGTATGGTTAAAGACCCCCAAAGTGGGGCTCTGAAACCCTTTAATCTGGAAAATTTATACCAGAATATTCCGGTTTTGAAAAGTTACCCCTTTAAAATTGATGTGGTGGCTTTTGAGCCTCTCATTGATTCTTCCACCATTAAAACCGATCAAATTATCGAATTGGGACAAGTTATTGAAAAGCATTATGAAAGTTATGATGGGTTTGTAATTCTACACGGATCAGACACCATGGCCTATACAGCCTCGTTTCTGAGTTTTATGCTTGAGAACCTAAACAAACCGGTTATTCTGACCGGCTCGCAATTGCCGCTGGGTGTTTTGCGTTCCGACGGACGCGAAAATATTATTAATGCCATTGAAATGGCCTCTTCACAAAGTGACGGAACCCCGTTGATTCCTGAAGTGGCGGTTTTGTTTGAAAATAAATTGTATCGCGGAAACCGAACCCACAAAGCCAATGCGGAAGATTTTGAGGCGTTTCAATCTGTCAATTATCCGGTTTTGGCTAATTTGGGGGTGAATATAAAATTTCGCTATGATGCTATCAGAAAACCCAATTTTAAGCGGCTTAAACTGCATCCCCGGCTGAATACAGATGTTGTAATTCTTAAGCTTTTTCCCGGCATTTCAGAAAAAGTAGTAAAAAGTATTTTTGATATTGCTGGTTTAAGAGGTGTGGTTATGGAAACTTTTGGTTCGGGCAATGCGCCAGATTATCCCTGGTTTTTGAAAACCATCCGTAAGGCCTCAGAAAATGGGATTATAGTTCTCAATGTATCCCAAAGCGAAGGCGGAGCTGTGGAAATGGACAAATATGAAACAGGTCTTACACTTATCAAAGCCGGTGTGATTTCGGGGAGTGATATGACCACAGAGGCTGCTGTTGCAAAAATGATGTATCTTTTAGGGAAATCGCTGAATGTAGATGAAATAAAGTTACTATTGCAGAAACCTTTGCGGGGCGAAATGACGCTTCCCGGCAAAGACGTTTTAATGAAAAACAGATGATTTTTTAGCTGGTCTGGCTACGTTGATAGCGCCCCTGGTGAGGCCTGAATCCCATTTTTTTCAGATACTTGTTGTGTTTTCGGGTGCCGGGTTCTACGATCAGTTGGGTGTAGGATTTTTTTAAAAATAAGTCTTTATTTTTTTCATACAAATATTTGCCTGTCTGAAAGTCACGGTATTCGGGTAAGATGTAGTCCAGCTCAATTTGCAGGATGTGGTTTTCTTGTTTGGAGCCTAAAAATACGCCCGCTACTTTCATATCCCTTAGCAATATCCAGCATTCGTCCTTTTTGAGGTTGTTTTCATGAAAACCAGGCACGTATTTTTGAATGTCGGAAGCATAAAATTCAAGGAATTTTTTGATATAACTATTTTCGGGTTCCACGGCCATAACTGAAAAGTATGTTTGGGAATGATTTATCATTTTATGCAAATAAAAAATATTGATAATGGCAATAAAAAAATTGACCACAGCCACAGGATAGGAACCAATTAACCATCCATAAACTATAAACAGCACACAACCCGCCAGGTTGATTAAACGGAGTTTTAACACAGAGGTCATCAGCATAGAAATCATGATTCCCAGCGATGCGGCATAACCTATCCATTCTATCCAATTCATAAGCCTGAAATTTCAACTTGCAAACATACAAGTTTGCCGGAAGTCCGCGACGGTAATGAATCGGTAAAATAGCGGCTTTAAATTTGGCAAAGTGTTATTTTTTTAAAATTGAAAGAAAATTTCAAAAAATATGGATGGCCCTGTAAATGAAAAAGCCATTACCAAATATTTCAGCGCCAATATGGTGAAATATAACAAGTTTATTATATAAAGTATTGCCATGTAATGTTTTATTTAATTTTGTGAAATTTAGAAAAGAAAGACGAAAAAGAGAGGTAAATTTCCACATTCTATATTTTTTTGTATTTTAGCTGCCTAAAAATAGGTAAGCCATTGGGTTTGTGAAAGTTTTAGGGGAGAGGTGCTCGAGTGGCTGAAGAGGCACGCCTGGAAAGCGTGTATACCTTAACCGGGTATCGAGGGTTCGAATCCCTCTCTCTCCGCTGGAAAAAGAGAATAATAAACAGAAAATAAATTTTTAAAAATTAAGTTCATTTAATAGCAAATCAATAAGAGTTAACTATGAAAAAACTAATTGCTTTTTTGACAGTAGCAGGGATGCTAACTTTTGGTCTTGCAGATGTTGTTATCGCGCAAGAAGAGACCGGTGAAACCACCGAAATGTCCACCGATTCAACAGAGATGCAGGCTGATACACTGGCGGCTGATTCAGTTGCCGCACAAGCTGAAACGCTTACTCCTGATGAATCTGAAGCCCCCCAGGGGTTTCACCAGGTTCTTAAAGAAAAATTCATTGAAGGGGGTGCTGGATTTATGGGCATCGTATTGGTTACATTGATTTTGGGCCTTGCGTTGTCTATAGAGCGTATCATTTATTTAAATCTTTCTACTACTAACACCACCAAACTTTTAAATCAGGTTGAAACAGCTATTGATACAGAGGGAATTGACAAAGCAAAAGAAATTTGTCGTAATACCTCTGGTCCGGTCGCAAGTATTTTTTACCAGGGTTTGGATAAATATGATGAAGGTCTTGACGTAGTTGAAAAATCAATCGTTTCTTATGGCGGAGTTATGACCGGCCGTTTGGAAAAAGGTCTCTCCTGGATTGCTTTGTTTATCGCCATTGCCCCTATGCTTGGTTTCATGGGTACAGTTATTGGTATGATTGGTGCTTTTGACGATATTGCTGCTGCTGGTGACATCTCTCCAACTGTTGTGGCTTCCGGGATTAAAGTGGCGCTTCTGACTACGGTTTTTGGTTTGATTACGGGTATCATTTTACAAATCTTCTATAACTACTGCGTTGCTAAAATAGACGGCATCGTAAATGATATGGAAGACAGTTCCATCACTTTTGTTGATATCTTAACCAAATACCAAAACAAAAAATAATTAACCGATTATGGCTAAAGTAATTAATTTAATATTCAGAGTTGTATCCATCCTGCTTATGGCACTTGCTGCCCTCTTTATCGTAATGATTTGGAGTAAAGGAGATGATGCTTTGGAAGGTAGCCTTGAGCTGCAGCGGCAGCTTCTCGACCCGTTTGTGTACACGGCTTATGTGGCACTGGGTATTGCTATTCTTGCTGCCGTCATTTTTTCAATTATCAGTATTGGGCTGAATCCCAAAAATATTTTGAAAGTATTGGGTGTACTTGCAGCACTGGTCGTTTTAGGGATTATAACCTATCAAATGGCTGGTAATGATTTTGATGTAGTTAAACTGCAGGAGCTAAATACAACAGCAGAGGTCTCGAAACAAGTCGGGGCTGCCCTTTATTATACTTATATCATAGGGGCGATTGCGATAATTGTCACGATTATCTCAAGTGTTGCTGCTATTTTTAAACGATAATAAAAAAAGGAGTCAAAAATGGCTAAGAAAGTTCCGGAAATAAACGGTAGTTCGATGGCAGATATCGCTTTCCTTTTGCTCATCTTTTTCCTGGTGACCACCACCATGGATATTGATATGGGTATTACCAGAAAGCTTCCGCCTCCACCGGACCCGAATGCCGAACCACCAGATATTAAGGAAAGAAACATTTTCACCATTCTTGTCAATAAAAACGACCGTTTGCTTGTTGAGGATGAAATCGGAAATCTTAGAGACCTGAAAGCTCAGGTTAAAGAGTTTATTTCTAATCCTTATAACCGGCAATCTTTGTCGGAAAAAAGAAAGGAAACTATTGAGTTTCTTGGCGAAGTGGATGTTTCCAAAGGGGTTATTTCTTTGAAAAACGACCGGGGGACGTCATACGATATGTATATCAGGGTTCAAAATGAGTTGGCAGCGGCTTTTCATGAATTAAAGAATGAATTGTCTATGCAGCATTTTGGAATGAAATATGACGACCTGTCTAATCAGGATTATATTACGGCGATTGATAAGGCTGTGCCAGTTGCTATCTCAGAAGCTGAACCCGAAAATGTAGGAGATTAATTATGGGAAAATTTAGAAAAAATAAAGAAAAGGGCGTCCCTGAAGTTTCTACTGCATCTTTACCGGATATCATTTTTATGTTGCTTTTTTTCTTTATGGTATCCACAACCATGCGTACGGAAACTTTGCTTGTGAAATTAACACCTCCGGGCGCTACAGAAATTCAGAAACTTGAAAAAAAGTCTCTGGTGAGTTTTATTAATGTGGGCCCCCCAAAACAGAAGAATCTGGGGACTAATGCCCGTATTCAACTGAACGACAGTTTTGCTAAAGTTACGGATATCCGCGAATTTATTCTTCGCGAAAGAGAAGCCCGTGATGAAGTAGACCGTAAGTTTCTCGTAACCTCCCTAAGAGTTGATAAAGAAACCAAAATGGGTGTGGTCACCGATATAAAACAGGAATTGCGTAAAATTGGTGCCTTTAAAATTAATTATTCAACACGCAAAGTGCGGGAAATTAAATACTATTAAAACAACATTGTTTTACAGCGATGATGCCATCAGGATTCGTTCCTGATGGCATTTTTTGTTGACTGCCAAAGAAAAAAAATTAAGATGCCTGATATTGCGGTATAAAAAATCAGGGTGACGGTATTCATTTCATAGTTACCAAATTCCTTATATGAAGTTTTAATGATGTTGTTGGCAGATAACCAGGCTACCACTACCGCCATACCATTATTGACAAAATGTGTCAGAATCGGAAGCCAAAGGCTGCCACTCCAATAATAGAAATAACCAAACAACATTCCAAGCAGAAACCGCGGCAGAAATCCGAAAAACTGAAGATGGAGGGCGCTGAAAAGCAAACTGGTTAGCACAATAGCTACATGGATGTTTTGAATCCATTCATGAAACAATCGTTGAAGCACCCCCTGAAAAATAATTCTTCTCCTATGGCTGGCAATACTGCAATCATTAGCAGGTTAACCGAAAAGTCGCCGATTGTCCCTCCCGAAAGAAAATTTTCTGTTAATGCGTTGGCTGAAGCCTCCTGTGCCTCCATCCAGCGTTGTAAATTTGATAACCCTTCTGGTAATGAAAGCTGCATATTCCATTCTGTTAGTAAATTAATAAATGGAAGGATGGTGAAAATCAGCAGTGAACCAATCACGGCGGCACGCATGTTCAGAGGGGTATTTAAATGATAAAAATTTTTCAGGGGCTTTCGGATTAACCAGCCAAACATGAGTGTAGGAATAAGGAACAAACCAATTTGATTAATGATTTGAAAGTAGCGCAATAAAGACAGGTTGGCCTGATAGTTTTGGCTCGATAAACGCAATTGGATAGTCTCAATCGAATCTCCGAAAATCGGTACCGCTGCTGCCAGTCCCACTATCATTGTTAGCAATAAGGATCCCAATACGATCATGAAGAAATAAAGCAGGTCAATTCCCGGATGCCGGTTTGAATGGATTCTCATACATTTTGATTTCAGCAAAAATACAAATATCTGGTTCCGGAAGTTTAATTTCGGTTTTGGTTAACTCATTTTAAACTATTTTCTTAAGTAAATTTGTTATTGAAAAGCAAAATATTTTTTTCTTCAATAGTTCAGGAACGCTTTATTTAAGCGGTTTCTGAATCATATTGTGTTTGTTATTAGTACTTTAATCAAAAGTTTTATTTAAAAATTATTTTCCCGTACCGAAATATTTTTTAAATTCGGGACAAAACCATACGGATATGGAAACGCCTTTTAAGATATTCATCGTAGAAGATGACCGTATTTTTTCTAAAATGCTGGCCCATCATTTATCATTAAATCCTGATTATCAAATAGAAACTTTTGAAACCGGAAAAGCCTTTCTGGAACGGCTCCACGAAAATCCTGACATGGTAAGTCTTGATTATAACCTTCCGGGAACAAACGGATTAGAAGTGTTGAAAAAAATAAAGCGCTATAATTCAGACATTCCGGTGGTAATTGTTTCCGGTCAGCAGGATATCAATGCTGCCATCTCCATTTTTAAAATGGGGGTCTATGATTATATCACCAAAGATGAAAACACCAAAGACCGGTTATGGAATATCACCATAAAAATCAGGGAAAAGCTGGAACTTAAGAAACGGGTTGACACACTCGAAGCTGAGGTTAGCCAGAAATTTCAGTATTCCAATCTGATTAAAGGCCATAGTGAAGCGATACAACAGGTTTTTAGGTTAATAGATAAGGCTGTCAAAACCAATATTAATGTATCGATTATAGGTGAAACCGGCACCGGTAAAGAGTTGGTAGCCAAATCCATCCATTATAATTCGGCCCGAAATAAAAAACCTTTTGTTCCCGTTAATGTGTCTGCAATTCCTGATGAATTGGTTGAAAGTGAATTTTTTGGGCATGAGAAAGGGGCTTTCACAGGGGCCCATACCAAAAGAATAGGAAAATTTGAACAGGCCAATGGTGGCACTTTGTTTTTGGATGAAATTGGTGATATGGATTTAAACATGCAGGCCAAACTTCTCAGAGTTGCTACAGGAAGGAGAGATTGTGAGGGTGGGTTCTAATAAATCAATAAACGTTGATGTAAGAATTATTTCAGCGACGTACAAAAATCTGGAAGAAGAAGTCCACAAAGGCGCTTTCCGAGAGGACTTGTTTTACCGTATTCAGGGATTGCCCATTCATGTTTTGCCCCTCAGACAGCGCCGTGATGATATTCCCCTGCTGGCCGATTATTTTCTGGAGGAGTTCTGTAAAAACAATCGTATGAAAAGAAAACGGTTTTCAAAAGAAGCTGTTCAAAAGTTAAAAAACTATACTTTCCCGGGCAATGTCAGGGAGTTGAAAGCCATAGTTGACACGGCAGCTGTTATGGCGGATTCTAAAATAATCAAAGAAAAAGATATTTTGTTTTCCAGCACCTCGCCCATTGAAGGAATGCTGGCCGAAGAACGAACACTTGGAGAGTATAATAATTTGATAGTTAAACATTACCTTCAAAAATACAATAATAACGTCAGGCATGTGGCCGCATTGCTGGATGTTGGTAAAACGACCATCTATCGGATGATGAAAAATGGTGTTGTTTAAAAAAACTGGGTAATCTCTTCCTGTTGGGGTTTATGGAAAGTTTTAAAGCCCAGCTTTTGAGCAGTGTCAATATTTAGTGGTGAATCGTCAATAAAAAGTGTTTCAGGTTTTTGGATGGCAGCGTCTTTTGCTACAAATTCAAAAATATCTTCATTGGGTTTGCGCATTTTTATCTGATATGAAAAATAAGTTTTTGTGAAAAGACTTTGTAATTCCCGACCGAAAGTCTGGCGAAACTGGCTTGTGTAGTAGCGATAGTGAATGGAATTGGTGTTGCTCAATAAATAGAGGTTATACTGACTGGCAAGCGATTCGAGTAACCGGACGCGAGGTTCGGGTATCTCTTTGATGATGGCATTCCATGCGGTTTCAAATTCTGTTTTTGATAAAATCCTTCCAATTTCTTTATCAATGTGCGATTTGAAGCGCTCTTCCGATATCAGGCCCTGCTCATAATCTTCCACATATTTGCTGTGGGCATCGTGTTTATAGAAAGCCATAACATCTTTCATACCCAGCTTTTGAAAGGCATTTCTTACAGCGTGATAATCGATATCAATAATGACACCCCCAAAATCGAACAGGAGGTTTCTAATCCCGGAAAGGGATGCTAAAATATTTTTATCCATGAATATTGAAATTTAAATGCAAAAATGTAACTTTGCAGTCGCTTTTCAAAGCGGTGGCCGGCGTTTGACAATAATTTAATATAGATTGTTGGCGTTTGCTACAGAGGCAATATAACCAAGTGTCTTTTATTAGGGCCTATAGCTCAGTTGGTTAGAGCACTTGACTCATAATCAAGTGGTCCCTGGTTCAAGTCCAGGTGGGCCCACCACTTTACCCTCAATATGTTGTTTTCAACATATTGAGGGTTTGTTTTTGGTTTGTCAGATATTTTTTTTTACCGTTTCCCCATCATTTGCAAGGAGTCTTTCAATTTAATAGTATGTTTGAATCCTGCTTCCTAAAATCCGGAATCAGGTGCGGAGTTACATCAGAAATATCAAAACATCCTGGTTTTATCGGGCTTGTTTTTGGTTGCTCAAATTGATGAATTGGTCTTAAATTTGCCTTTAAATTGGGAATTGACATAAGATGAACTGAAAAAAGTCGTTTTCTTAAAAAAATATATCTATGAAAACCATTAAAAATTTGGCTTTGCTTGTTGTGTCCCTGGTATTTCTGGCTTCTTGCGCCAGGGATAATAACGATCCCATTAATGAACCAGGTTATAAAATCGTTCAATACGGCGATATTTCCGAAAACACCCAAAAACCCTGTTTTGTGAATATCATGTTTCAGGTTACTGATATGCAAAACCATGGCGTATCAACATTGACTACCAATGATTTTGAAGTGTTGGAGAATGGCCAGCCGGTCAGTCCTACAGAATCGGCTATGCAAATCAGAAAGCAGGATGTGATACCCTATAGCCTGAAAACGGTATTGTTGATAGATAACAGTACCAGTATTGAGGGAGATTTGACAGCAATTAAGAATGCAGCCCGTTCATTGGTGTTAAGTAAATTGCCCAATCAGGAATTTGCCATTTTTGTTTTTAGCGAAAATCCTGAGCTGCTGATAAATTTTACGACAGATACCGAGGCTTTGATAGATGCCATTGAAAGTATTGAGCCGGGGTTTGCCAGTACGAATCTTTATGGTTCTGTCATTGAGGCTGTCGGGATGTGGGAAGATTTTTATGAAATCGATCAGATTCAGCAGGGTTTTCTCATCACTTTTACGGACGGAAGCGATACGCAGGCTTCCAGTACATTATCGGAAACGCTGTTGGCACGCGGGTCGAAACGTGTCTTTATGGTGGGGCTGGGACAAGAAATCGATCCCGCTACACTTGAGGAATTGGGGAATGCCGGATATTACACGCTGGAAGATGTTTCAGAACTGGAGGCACAGTTTGAAGAAATTCAAACCCGGATGGCGGAGTTTGCCAATAGTTTTTACTGGCTTAACTACATGACACCAAAAAGAGGCGACAACGACCACACGCTGAAACTTTCGATTATCAACAATAGTAATTCAGGTTCTGATTCCTATATTGAGGGAACTTTCAACAGCGCTGGTTTTTATTCCGTACAACAGGGGCTTTACATTAATGCTTCAGAAGAAAACCCATATGGCATCAGTTCCCTGGATATGGCTGCCGGAGATACGGCTCGCCTCGAGGCCATTACTTATCTTGGCAGTCAGGCTCCCAACTATGACTGGGTAAGTTCTAATATCGATACGCTAGAAATTGTTGATACGGATGAGCCTGGTACTTATTTTGTTAAAGTGATTGCCAAAGGCCTGCCTGGTCAAAGTGCTATGATAACCCTGCGTGATTTGGCCAATGGATTGACCACAAATTTATCTGTACATATTATCGAAAGCAATGGAACTACAGAGGGTTTGGTTTCCTATTATCCTTTTACGGAAGGCGATGTTGTTGACAACTGGGGTCATGCCGATGGCGTAAACTTTGGTGCAACAGCAGCGGCAGATGTTACGGGAACGGCTAATAATGCGCTTTATTTTAATGGCGATGCCTATGTTCAGGTTTCTCCAACGCCGCTGACTACTGGCCCAAAAACCATTTCTTTAATGGTTTCCCCGGAAATGCTCAATCAAAGGCAAATCCTGATAGCCAATTCCCTGGATAACTCGCAAAACGATGATGGTTTTTTGGTTGCAATAAACCAACAAAACACCCTGGAAGTGACTGTTGGAAATGGTGCGGAATCCGGATATTTTATAAGCGCCCTTTCCAGTCGTCAGTTTGATTTGGATAATTGGTATCAGGTTGTTGTGGTTTTTGATGGCAGCACGCTGACCGGCTTTGTAAATGGTGAGATATGGTGTAGTTCTGCTTCTACCACCGGTCAGGAAACGTTGACTTCTTTAAGCTTGCGAATCGGGGGGCCGCTGCAACCTGTCAATACTTTTTTTGAAGGAAAACTGGATGAGGTACGGCTTTATGCGCGGGCATTGAGCGAAGCGGAGGTTAGGGCGTTATCAACCAACCGCTAAACCATTTGAAAGCGGTTCAGGCTATCAATTTCTTTTTCTGACAGGATAATTTTTTGGGCCTCATAGTTGGCCCGAAGATTTTTTTCGGAAGTCGCCTTGGCAATGGTAGTCATTCCTGGTTTATTCAGCAGCCATGCCAAAGCAATCTGATAAGGGGTAGCCTGATGCACTTCAGCTATTTCATTAAGGCCTGTGGTTTGGGGAAGTTTTCCTTTTAATAAAGGGCGCCATGCAGTTATAATAATTTGGTTTTGTTGGCAATAGGGAATAATTTCTGTTTCCATATTTTGGGTGTACATCCCCTGGTTTCTGGTTGTCAGGTTATATTCAATTTGGTTGACCACTACCGGATTTTTTGCAGCAGCTTCGGCTTCCTGCAACGCATTCAGGTTGAAATTGCTTACCCCGATAGATTTGACCCAGCCTTTTTGAATCAGTTCATCCATGGCTTTCATGGTTTCTTTGATAGGAATGGCCCTGTTGGGCTCATGGATTAAATACAAATCCAGGTAGTGGGTCTGTAATCTTTCCAGCGAGCGGGATGCGGCTTCCATTACATCAAAATATTTTAAATGAGCCTTACGTACTTTGCTGGTTATGAATAGGTTTTCTCTGTTGTGGTTTTGTATTCCCCGGGCAACAATTTCTTCCGTATGGCCCTGGCCATACATTTCGGCGGTATCAATGTGTTTATAGCCTGTTTGAAGCGCCGTATCAATTGCTTTGATATATTTTTTATCTTCTGATAAATCCGGTTCCATTCTGCCGCCCATTTCCCAGGTTCCCAAACCCAGTCGGGGCATCACATTTCCATCTTTCAGGGTGATTGTCTTTTTCATGGAGTTTTTTTTCAACATCAGTAAGGAAAGCTTTGTTTGTTGCTTTCCTTCTTTTTAATTAATGTACAGGCATCCTCGTAAAAGGCTTGGTTTGGTCAAACAGATATCGGTAGGTGTGATGTACTTTCAATATCTTTCCGCCTACCTGCTCGGCAACCCGCATCATTTTTGGGTTGAAATCGCCAATCCAATTCATCTCCAAATCGGTATATTGAAATTTTTTATACCGGCTGATATATTTTGCAAAAGCCATCACAATAGCTGCTTCGACACCTTTTCCCTGATGGTCGGGAACCACACCAAACAATGTGCCGATGGCTTTATGAATTTTGCCTGTACGCAGGATATACAACAGTTTTAGTTTGCCTAACCAGTTTAGTTTCCCGTTTACATGTTTAAACGCCTGGTTTAAATCGGGCAGACTGAGAAACATGGCGACGGGTTCTTTTTTATAATAACCAATCCAAAACAACCGTGGATCGATAAGGGGTTTTAATTTCTTGATGAGGCACTAGCCTGTGGTTTTGACATATCACCCAAACCTACAAATTTTGCCCAGGCTTTGTTATAGATTTGTCTCAATTCTTCTGCATACTGATGAAAATGAGTCATATTGACATGTTGAAAAGAATAGTTCGGGTCAGCAAGGACTGCTTCAGCTTTTTCTATAACCCTGGGGATTAAATCTATCTGGCCGGGAATGATTTTGCGGTGGTAGGTTAGTTGACGGAAAAACACTTTGAAGCCGTAGTTTTCAAATAATTTTTGATAATATGGAAATTGATAGGGCATCCCATAATTGGGTGGAAAGTCTCCCTTTACCATCAGCCCCCAATTTTCATTGCGGTCGCCAAAATTGATGGGCCCGTCCATGGCTTCCATGCCGTTTCCCTGAAGCCAGTTTTTGGCTGTATCAAAAAGAATATTAGCCGCTTCCTGATTGTCAACACATTCAAAGAAACCCATCCCGCCGGTGGGTTGCTCGTTTTTTTTATTGGCGGTTTTTTTATCCACAAAAGCAGCCACGCGACCGACAACCTTCCCGGTGGAAGTTTCCGTCAGAATCCAACGGATGGCTTTTCCATGCCTGAAATATTTGTTTCTTTTTGGGTCAAAGGTTTTCTGAATATCCTTGTCAAGCGGTCGTATCCAGTTTTTTTCATTTTTGTACAGGCTAACCGGAAGGTTGATAAACTGTTTTTCCCGCTTCTTTGTATTAACTTCCTGAATCTGATATTTCATTCCTGAAAAATTTTCGCAAGATACTAAATCCACCTTAGTAACATAAAAACTTCCCCGGAAAGGGAAAACTTGTGATGGTTTATTTTAATGCTTCTAAAGTTTAGTTAGAATGTATATCGAATCCCTATGGCAATATTGTCAAGCCAAAACCCGTCGATTCCAAAAATATTGATCATCGGTTTCCAGTCCAGCGAAATATTCACAGGCATTTCCCTGAAACTATATTCAAGGCCAATAATGGCATCAGCTCCTAAGAGCACATAAGTTTTGTTATCATCATCCCAGGGATAGTCATCATAATCGCCATCCCAAAAACCGGCATGGGCCCCAAAACCATAATACCAGTTCAGCCTTTCGACATTGAAATCCTGGAGTTTTGCCTTTTCATAAAGCCCTGTAACCAAAAATCCCTTCCATCGCAATGACACAATGCCTTCAAAATAATTGGTTTCTCTGAGGTTCTTTTTGTAGCTAACCCCATTGAACAAGCCTCCCCTGACACCAACAGCCTGGTCGTAGTACTGAGAAAAGGCTGTAGTAGCCAGTGTTACGAAAACAATACTGACAATGATTTTTTTCATATGCTTTTGTTTTTTAAATGGTTTAACACAATCCAGCTCATGAGGCCGGGGGCTGTTTCAAGACTGCTTTCATCAACATCGAATGTGGCTGTGTGCAGGCCTGAAACAATTTCTTTTTTTTCATTTCTGGTTCCTAAACGATAAAAACACGCAGGTATTTCATGCGAATAATAGGCAAAATCTTCAGCCGTCATACGGATATCCAGATCTTTTACGTATTCCTGGCCGAGATATTCAATGGCAAAGGCTTTTGTTTGCCGGGTTACACCCTGATGGTTGATCAAAACGGGATAACCCTTAACAATTTTTACCTCGCAGGAACCTCCCATAGCGGTAGCCATTTCTGTGGCCAACTTTGTGATTTTTTTTTCTTGCTGCGTTTCGCCATTGTTCGTCAAAGGTTCTCAGAATTCCATGAAGTTCAACCTGGTCGGGAATAATATTAACCTGACCATCCGCAATGAAACGCCCAAACGATACTACTGTTGGCATCCCGGGATTGGCATGTCGCGAAACAATTTGCTGCATGGCGGTGATGATGTGGGCAGCAATTAAAACCGGATCGATATTTTTATCGGGTAGCGCCCCGTGACCACCTTTACCTTTCACTGTCAGGTATAATTCGTCGGTAGAGGCCATATAGCGCCCTGGTCTAAGTCCCATTGTGCCTGCGGGTAAATCAGGATAAACATGTTGTCCGATTATCATGTCAGGACGGGGATTTTCCAAAACACCTTCTTTAATCATGGCCTGAGCTCCTCCGGGCAATTGCTCCTCTGATGGCTGAAAAATCAGTTTTACAGAACCTTCAAAACGGTCTTTAAAAGTATTGAGAATTTTCGCTGTTATTAAAAGAGCGGTTGTATGTACATCATGACCACAAGCATGCATGACGCCTTCGTTTTTAGACACAAATGTATGCTGATTTGCTTCTTTTATGGGCAAAGCATCCATGTCGGCCCTAAGGGCAACGACAAAACTGTCCGGATTTTTTCCTTTAATTATCCCGACAACACCTGTTTTGGCAATATTTTTTTGATAAGGGATTCCATATGAATCCAGTTTTTCACAAATTAATGCAGCTGTTTTTGTTTCTTCAAAAGCAAGTTCAGGATTTTGATGAATGATGCGGCGGATTGAAATCGCTTCTTTATGAAAGGTATGAGCCAGTGCTTTGATTTCTTCCTTTTCGATGTTCATAGAGGACTTTTTTACAAAAGTAATAGATTTGGCCTTTTGGTATCAATGTTGATGTCGGTTGCATCACAGATAATCGTTACCTTTGTTTTATGGATTCAAAGAGACAGGAAAAGATTAACAAGCTGTTGATGATGGATTTGGGCGACATTTTTCAAAAACAGGCGTCCCGGTTTGGTGGTGGGATGATTACGGTTACCAAAGTGAAGATTACCCCCGATTTGTCTCTGGCCAGGATTATGCTTAGCATCTTTGGTGTTGAAGACAAACAAAAGGTTTTGCAGAAAATTACATCAGAAAAATCTGAGATACGCTTTGAATTGGGGAAACGCATTAAAAACCAGTTGCGAAAAGTGCCTGAATTAGCGTTTTTTCTGGATGATTCTTTGGATTACATTGAGCGAATCGATCAATTACTGGATGAATAAACATAGCAGCAGGTGAATTTTCCATTTTTTGTAGCCAAAAGATATTTACTTTCAAAAAAATCGCACAATATTATCAATGGCATTACGGCTATATCAGTAGTTGGGGTGACCATTGGTACAGCAGCGTTGATAGTTGTTTTGTCAGTATTTAACGGCCTGGAAGAAGTAGTTACATCTCTTCTCAATAGTTTTAACCCCGATTTGGAAATTGTGGTTCGGGAAGGGAAAACCTTCTCTATGGATGATTCGGAGAAAGAGAGGTTGCAGGCTGTTGAGGGCGTGGCTTCTCTTGTGGATGTTGTTGAAGAAAACGCCCTGTTAAAACATATTGATAAACAGTATATTGCCAGATTGAGGGGCGTAAATAACCGTTATCTCGCCACGGGTGCTTTGGATACCATGTTGGTTTCGGGTCAGATGATTTTACACCAAAACGGCCTGGATTATGGCGTTATGGGATATGGTGTCGCCTACTACCTGGGTATTGGCTATACTGCCTTTGCGAATGAAACGGTTCGGGTTTATTTTCCCAAAAGACAACAAACTTCCGGAATTATGGCAGGGCAGCCGTTCAATGTGGGAGCCTTTACTCCGTCGGGAATTTTTAGCGTTCAGCAGGAAATAGATACCCGGTATGTTGTTGTGCCGGTAGCTTTTATGCGAAAATTGTTGAATTATGCTCCGGATGAAGTTACGGCGATGCATGTATTTTTGACTGATAATGCCAACCTTAAAAAAGTAAAACCTGCTATTGAAGAAATCGTGGGCCCGGAATATTTGGTAAAAGACCGTTACGAACAGGAAGCTTTGCTATATAAAATACTGAAATCTGAAAAATTTGCTATTTATTTTATTTTGTCCTTCATTCTTATTATTGCCCTGTTTAATTTGACAGGTTCCATTTCTATTATGATGATAGACAAGAAAGAAGATATTACTTTCCTTTGGAATATGGGGGCCAACCAGCAACTTATCCGTCGCATTTTCTATTTTGAAGGGATGCTGATATCTGTTTCGGGTGCTGTTTTGGGTATGGTGACAGGTTTTATTATTAGCTGGGTGCAACAAACTTTTGGGCTCCTAAAGCTTGGTACAAGTGGTTCTTTTGTGGTTAGTGCTTATCCGGTAAAAATGGAAGTTGGAGATTTTTTTCTGGTTTTGGGAACGGTATTGGCGCTGGGATTTTTGGCTACACGTTATCCTGTCAGGCAGATGATAGCCCGCTATCAGTTAAAAAAACATCACTAAATCGTAATATGATTTAACAGGATACTTATTAGAAGGCATCCTCATCCACACCGGTATTCAGTTCTTCCTGTTCTTTTTGAAATTTATCGCAGTCAATTTCTACACTCAGGGGTTGTGTCGGAGGTTCAAAATCGCTGACAGACAAATGGATAGCCGGGTCTTCATAAAGCCGTTTCATAAATAAAGCCCATATGGGCAATGCCATATTCGCTCCCTGACCCAGAGAAATGGTTCTGAAATGAGCTGCACGGTCTTCGCAACCTACCCATATCCCGGAAACCAGGTCGGGAGTCAGCCCGATAAACCATCCGTCAGATTGATTTTGTGTGGTGCCGGTTTTTCCGGCGATTGGTTGGTAAAACCATATTTATATCGTAAGCGGATTCCTGTTCCTTCGTCGATGACCCCTTTTAATAAATCGAGCATCAGATAGGCCGTTTCCTCGCTCATGGCTTCTTGCTGCGCAGGAATAAACCGTTGTATCACATTGCTGTTTTTGTCTTCAATGCGTGTAATAAAGATAGGTTCTATGTAGATACCTTTATTGACAAAGGTGTTAAAAGCCCCTACCATCTCATACAGCGATACGTCGGGGGTTCCCAAAGCAATGGCCGGTACTTCGGGAATGGGACTTTCTATTCCCATTTTTCGGGCAATCTTAATAACGCTTTGAGGTGAAAATCGTTTGATTAGATAAGCACTGATCCAGTTATTGGAATGCGCCAGCGCCCATTTCAGGCTAACCATCTGGCCAACCCGTTCGCTGGAACTGTTTTCGGGAGCCCAGAAAGAACCGTCATCAAGTTCAATACGGGTTTGAACATTGGGAACTTTTGTACAGGGCGAGGTACCCCCCTCCTGCATGGCCAACGTATATAAAAAAGGTTTGAACGTAGAGCCAACCTGGCGTTTTGCATAGGTTACATGGTCGTATTTAAAATGGTCGTAGTCGGGGCCGCCAACATAAGCTCTGACAAAACCGGTATGAGGATCCATGGCCATTAGCCCTGCCTGCAAAATACTTTTATAATAGCGAATGGAATCCCATGGTGTCATAACCGTATCAACTTCTCCTTTCCAGGAAAAAATTTTCATAGATGTGGGCGCTAAAAAAGTTTTTTTGATACTGTCTTTTGCAATTCCCTGGTGGCGCATTTTCCGATACCGTTCTGAACGCATCATGCCTTGTAACATGAGTTTTTTAATTTCTTTTTCAGCGCTGTCGGGATGGAAAACAAATGGCGCCTGGGGGTATCCCTCCCAATGTTTATCGAAGGCAGGCTGTAAATCTGTAGCCAGATGTTCTTTTACAGCGGCTTCTGCATGCTGTTGCATGCGGGAATCCAGGGTAGTAAAAATTCTTAATCCGTCTTTGTACAGGTTGTAGGGTTCTCCGTTGGCTTTAAAGTGGGTTTTGCACCAATGGTCAAGTTTGCCCCGTATGTGTTCCCTGAAATAACGTGCGATGCCCGTATTATGACTCATGACTTTATAATTTGACATATCGACAGGTAATTGTTTCAGTGAGTCACTGACGGATTTGGATATAAAACCATAGTTTGCCATTTGATTCAGTACCACATTTCTTCTTTGAAACGAAGCTTCTGGGTTTAATATCGGACTGTACCGTGTAGGGGCATTAACCACTCCTATCAACAGGGAGGCTTCTTCTATCTTTAACTCCATGGGGCTTTTATTGAAAAAAGTCATAGCAGCTGATTTAATACCAAACGATTGGCTCCCAAATGCTACTGTGTTTAGGTACATGGCCAGAATTTCGTCTTTCGAATAGTTGCGCTCCAGTTTGATAGCTGTTATCCATTCTTTAAACTTTCGCATGACCAGTTCTGAAGTGGAGAGGTTCTGACCTCTGGGAAACAGGTTTTTGGCCAGTTGCTGGGTAATGGTGCTGCCGCCTCCCTTATGGTTTCCTGTTACCACTCCATAGGCTACTCTGAAAAGTGATTTTAAGTCTATTCCTGAATGATTTCTGAAACGGATATCTTCGGTGGCTACTAAGGCATGGATAAGATGGGGGGAGAGGTTGGCATAATCGGTGTTGGAGCGGTTTTCGATATAGTATTTCCCCAATAATTTCTGGTCGGCAGAATAGATTTCTGATGCCAGGTTGCTTTTGGGATTTTCAAGCTCCTCAAATGTGGGCATATCCCCAAACCAGCCCCAGGAAACGCTGGCAAAGAAAAAAGCAACCCCTGCCACATATCAGCAAAAAATGCTCCAGAGAGCTATGATATATTTATGATTTGCTTTTTTTATCATATTGATTATGTTTATACCTCTGAAATAGGTTTTATTTTTCTATACTTTCAATTCTGATGCCTATATTTTTAATGTGTTTTAGGGTATCTTCACGCATGCCCTGGTTAAACCGAAACTGATACTTTCCCTCCTGAATGAATTGTGCCTTGGGAATCAGGGTGGTTTCCAGGGTTTTTATGTAGCCCGATCCCTTTCCATACCATTGTCCTTTTTTGTCAGCCAGTATAATTTCGATAGTGTCATTGGCCATGGTACTGTCGGGCAGCAAGGTTTCTGTGAAAAAAAACAGATTCCGATAAGCATAATCGGTTGTATGCCTGATTATCAAAATAAAATTATAACGTTTTGATGAATCGGCTATGAGTGCTTCAAATGAGAGGGTGTCTGATATTTTCCATCCACTGTCGGGAACAGGTTTTATTTTTTCGGTTACAACACCCGATTCGCAATGAAATCAACTAAAAAAATATCACTATCCAAACAGCCCCGATGAAAACAATGTTTCTTTTCATGTTTATATTAACGCAGGTTTTCCCTGTTCATTTTGTTATTCATACTTGCCCAAATCATTATCTATTTGAAATTTTTTGGTAGTCATTTTCGTTTTTTTCTTTCGTAACAAAATCTTCCAGACATTCGGGTTGTTGCCTTTTTTGGTTCATGTCGATGATTTTATTAACCTGACTTAAGGTTAACGGTATGGATGAGTTGGCTTTCTCTTCATAGCTAAACCATATGAGCTGTTTGTAAACATCGGTTTTTTGAAGCCGGGCTTTACCCTTTTTGGTTAGGAGCACTACATTTTCATCCGGAAATTTGGAAAGGGCTTCTTCATAAAGTTTTTGTTCAAAATTTAAACAGCATTTTAGTTTTCCGCATTGCCCGGCAAGCTTTTGCGGGTTGAGCGATAATTGCTGTGTACGGGCTGTCTGTGTTGAGACAGATTGAAAATTTTCCATCCAGGATGAACAACACAATTCTCGGCCACACGACCCGATTCCACCAACTTTTCGGGCTTCCTGCCTGATGCCGATTTGTTTCATTTCAATGCGGATTTTGAAGCGTTCGGCCAATATCTTGATGAGCTCCCTGAAATCAACCCGGTCTTCTGCCGTGTAGTAGAAAATTGCTTTCGTGTTGTCGCCCTGAAATTCCACATCATTAATTTTCATTTGCAGCGACAAATCTGCAGCAATTCTGCGGGCATCAATCTTGGTTTGCTCTTCACGCTCTACGGCTGTGATCCATTTTTCAATATCGCTAAGACGGGCTTTTCGGTATATTCGTTTCAAAGTGGTCTTTTCAGGATTGATGTTAAGGCGGTTCATTTGATGCATCACCACTTGTCCTGAAAGTGAAACTACTCCGATATCATGACCTGGTGAGGCTTCGACGGCAACAATATCGCCTTCGTTAAGGTAGAGTTCCGGTCATTTTTTCAAAAAATTCCAACCGATTCGTTTTTAAAACGTACCTGAACCCATTTTTTTGTTTTTGATTTTCGGGCAAAAAAATATCCTGTAGCCAATCATATGAATTTAATTTACAGGCGCTTTTTCGGTAAAGCGCTTCATTTACAGAAATGAGTTGAGGCTCGCGATAAAATCCCCTTGTGAAAAACGGATTATTTATGTCGGTTTGTTTATGTTCCATAATTTTAAATTCAGCTAATCCTTACGGATGATAATATTGTTGTTTATGATGATGTTCAAGTTGCTACAAAGCTACAAATTTATTCTGTTGTTATGCTTTTTACCAATATGCAGCCATTTGGATATTTTTATAGACATATCTGTGAATATAATTTCTGCTTTGGCATTTCTTTCGATGTGGTAGATGGCTGTGTTTAATTCATCAACGATTTCATTGAGATTTTTATGGTTGATAAAAGGGGAAAAATCATGAACAAATTTACTTTCCATTTCAGATAGTTGAACAAGGGTTTCGCCCCCGTAATTCAGCAGCATAGACTTGCGAATAACGGTCAGGCTGTAACGGAGAAAGTGCTTTTGATGTTCGCGACCCAGGCGGGTCAATTCATCCACAAATTTTTGTATAGCCGGAAAATTTGCCTTAAAGCAAGCCCGCATCCAATCACGGAAAAGGGCGAAATGTCTGGTTTCGGTTTCGTTGTCCCCAATCAATTGACGGGCATGGGCCAGATTTCCTTCTGCCAGGCGGGCCATCATTTCGGCCTGTTCAGGGGCTGCCTCTTGTTTTTCCCGGAGGTATGCTGCCAGGGGCGCTTTTTCATAGGCAGGTATTTTTACTACCTGGGAACGGGAAAGAATGGTAGTAATAATGCTGTCGGAATGTTCGGCAATGAGCAGGAAGAGGGTTTTTTTAGGGGGCTCTTCAAGAATTTTAAGAATGCGGGGAGCTGCGGCATGATGTAATAATTCTGTCATCCAGATAATCACCACTTTATATTCAGCTTCGTAACTTTGGAGTGATAGGGTGCCTATGATGCTTTTGGCATCTTCTGTGTTGATCATGGCTTGTTGATTTTCAACCTCCATGTCGGTCAACCAGTCGTCAAGTGTGAGGTGGTATTGGTTTCTCATGAGCGATTCACGCCATTTTTCCAGATAAAGCCGGTTGCGACAGGACACTTCTTTGTCTTTTTTAATGCCTTTGATTTTTGCTACCGGGAAGATAAAATGGAGATCAGGATGGATAAGTTTTTCGTATTTCAGGCACGAAGGACAAACCCCACAAGCATCGCCATTGGTTTTGTTTTCGCAATTGATATATTGGGCATAGGCCAGAGCTAATGCCAGGTTGGCCGAACCTTCCGGGCCCAAAAATAACTGGGCATGGCTGATGCGGTTTTCCTTAACCGTATAGATAAGTTGTTGTTTAAGCGTTTCGTGGCCGTAAATATCTTTGAATTTCATAAACTGTTTTCTGCGTAAAGATTCAAAATTACGATTTTTTCATTGTGCGACAGAATGACCTGTACACAAAAAACGGCAATCCTTATTAAAAGGATTGCCGTTTGGTTGCTATATTTCTGATAAGAGTTATTCCGTAACCGTTTTGGCGTTTAAAAATTCCCTGTTCATGCGGGCAATATGTCTGACAGAAATTTCTTTCGGACATTCCGCCTCACAGGCATAAGTGTTGGAACAGTTTCCAAATCCCAGCTCATCCATTTTTGCCACCATCTTTTGGGCACGTTCTTTGGCTTCTACTTTTCCTTGTGGCAGGGTAGCCAATTGCGATACTTTGGCGGCTACAAACAGGTTGGCAGAGGCGTTTTTACAGGCTGCCACACAAGCGCCACATCCAATACAGGCTGCGGCTTCAAAAGCCAGGTCGGCATCATGTTTGGATATGGGCAATGCGTTGGCATCTGGAGCATTGCCGGTGTTTACAGAGACATACCCACCCGACTGGATGATTTTATCAAAGGCACTTCTGTCAACCTTAAGGTCTTTGATAATAGGAAATGCTTTGGCGCGCCAGGGCTCAACCGTGATGGTTTGTCCATCTTTGAACTTTCTCATGTGAAGCTGGCAGGCTGTTACCCCATGATCGGGCCCGTGGGGATGACCGTTGATATATAAACTACACATTCCGCAAATTCCTTCGCGACAATCGTGATCAAATTCAACTGGCATTTTAAATTTGTCCACCAGTTGCTCATTGAGTATATCGAGCATTTCGAGAAAAGAAGCATCCGGCGAAATATCAGTTACTTTATATTTATCAAAATGTCCTTTGGCTTCAGGACCATCTTGCCTCCATATTTTTAATGTAAAATTCATAGCTCTTAATTTATTTTACAGATAAACTATCTTATTTATAATCTCTGGTTTTTACCTCTATGTCATGATATTCAAGGTGTTCTTTATGAAGCACAGGTTCTTTGTCTTTGACATATTCCCATGCCGCCACAAACATAAAATCATCATCGTTTCTGAGGCTTCGCCTTCTTCGGTTTGATATTCTTCTCTGAAGTGTCCTCCAGAAGATTCTTCGCGCATGAGAGCATCCCGGGCCATCAGCTCGCCGAGCTCAAGATAATCGGCCATTCGCAGGGCTTTTTCAAGTTCAGAATTCATTTCTTCGGCTTTGCCCGGAATGCGAAGGTCACGCCAGAATTCTTCTCTAAGTTGCCTGATTTCTTCCATGGCTTCTTTTAGCTTTTCACCATGTTTAGACATCCCGACTTTGTTCCACATGATTTTTCCCAGTATTTTATGAAAATGGTCGGTTGAATGTTTCCCTTTTATCTGTAACAGTTTTTCAATACGTTCGCGAACCTGCTGTTCTGCTTCATCGAACTCGGGCAGGTCTGTTGAGAATCGGGGCACCTTAATCTGGTCTGCCAGATAGTTTTGGATGGTTGCCGGTAGAATAAAATAACCGTCAGCCAGTCCCTGCATCAGGGCTGAGGCTCCCAGTCGGTTGGCCCCGTGGTCGGAAAAGTTGGCTTCGCCTCCGACAAATAACCCGGGGATGTTGGATTGCAGCTCGTAATCTACCCATAGTCCGCCCATCGTGTAGTGAGTAGCCGGATAGATCATCATGGGTGTTTTGTAGGGGTCTTCATCCACAATTTTCTCATACATCTGAAACAGGTTCCCATAGCGAGCCCTGATTTTATCTTCGCCCAGACGATTGATAGCCTCTGCAAAATCAAGATACACCGCCAGACCGGTTGGTCCAACGCCGTATCCCGCATCACAACGTTCTTTGGCTGCCCGGGAAGCCACATCACGGGGTACCAGGTTTCCAAAGGCAGGATAGCGACGCTCCAGATAGTAATCGCGGTCCTCTTCTTTGATTTCGGTGGGTTTTAGTTCTCCTTTACGGATTTTTTCGGCATCCTCTTTCTTTTTGGGCACCCAGATTCTGCCGTCGTTCCGGAGGCTTTCACTCATCAGCGTGAGCTTTGATTGATAATCGCCGTGAACCGGAATACAGGTAGGGTGAATTTGAGTAAATGACGGGTTGGCAAACAAGGCCCCGCGTTTGTAGGCCTGCCATGCAGCTGAACCGTTGGAATTCATGGCCAAGGTGGACAGGTAATAAACATTTCCGTAACCGCCTGTTGCCAAAACAACCGTATGAGCAGCATAGCGTTCCAGTTTGCCATTGACCAGGTTACGGACGATGATGCCGCGTGCTTTTCCGTCAATTAAAACCAAATCCATCATCTCACGCCGTGTGAGCATCTCCACATTTCCATTGGCAATTTCTTTACTTAAGGCACCGTAGGCCCCTAAGAGCAGTTGCTGCCCGGTTTGTCCTTTGGCATAGAAAGTCCGTGAAACCAGGGCGCCGCCGAAGGAACGGTTGGCAAGCGTTCCACCATAGTCTCTGGCAAAGGGAACGCCTTGGGCCACAGCCTGGTCGATAATGTTGTTGCTTAGTTCGGCCAGCCGGTAAACGTTGGCTTCGCGGGAACGGTAGTCGCCGCCTTTTACAGTGTCGTAAAACAACCGATAAACACTGTCGCCATCGTTTTGGTAGTTTTTGGCGGCATTTATACCGCCTTGTGCGGCAATGGAGTGGGCACGTCGCGGGCTGTCCTGAATGCAGAATACTTTTACTTTAAAACCTAGTTCTCCCAGCGTTGCGGCAGCAGCACCGCCCGCCAGGCCTGTGCCTACTACAATAATATCCAGTTTTCTTTTGTTGGCTGGGTTTACCAGGTTTTGGGTTTCTTTATAATGGGTCCATTTTTCTGCGATGGGCCCCTGGGGTATTTTTGCTTCGAGTTTCATTGTCATATCTTTTTAATTAAACCACAGGATTAATTATATAGTACAAAGGTATTAGGGTAAATCCTATACTGATGACCAGTGCATAAATGTAACCAATTACTTTGATGGCTGGCGTGTAACGCGGGTGGTTGAACCCAAGGGTTTGAAATGCAGATTGAAATGCATGGCTAAGATGCACGCCTAAGAAGCCAAATGCAAGAATATACAGTATGGAATAAACGATTTCATGCGAAAACAGGTATTGGGCAATTTCAAAAAAATGCTCTTCTGCCGGATGCGGTACGTTGGCTCCACTAATAGGTTCTACCAATCCAAGTTTAATGAAATAGAAATGGTAAAAGTGTAAAAGTAAAAACAGAAAAATAGCGATACCTGTATGGATCATAAATCGAGAACCAAATGAAGTAGGCGTTTTTCCGTATATGGCATATCGTTTTGTCCGGGCTAACCAGTTTTGAATTTGAATGGTAATACCCAAAATAATGTGTATAATAAAAGTGGCCATTAAAATCACTTCAAACACTTTAATGATTGGATTTGTGCCCATAAAATGGGCTGCTTCCGCGAAAATCTCCTGATTGTTCGATGCAATAGGTAAAAGGAATATGTTGATTCCCAGGTGTACCGCAAGGAACATAATCAAAAACAGTCCGGCTAAAGCCTGTATTGTTTTTTTTGTGATCGAGGATAATGATAAACTTAATTTGCTCATAGCATCACATATTAATCTTTATGAGTTTTTGTTAATTTGCTAATTATTTACCTAATTTGGTTTTGTGTTTTAATATTTACGAAACACTTAGATATTTAAACAGCTAAATATTATAAGCAAAGATATTGTTTTTTTTAGGCCGGTTGGTCAATTATATAAAATTTTAGAATCCTTTTAAATAAGAAAAACTTATGAGATATAAGCATCCTGACAAAAAATTGTTTGTCAAAAACAGAGAAAAAATCAAAAGACATTTACCGTTAAAATCCTTGGCGATTTTAGCTTCAAATGATGAAATGCCCCGAAATGGGGATCAGTTTTTTGCCTATCGTCAGCATTCTAATTTGTTTTATCTGACAGGAATTGAACAGGAAAAAACCCTGTTGATACTATTTCCGGGTCATCCGGACCCTTTGAAAAGAGAGGTTGTTTTTACGCTTAAGCCAAATGAAGATATGGAAACATGGGAAGGTCATAAAAACACTCCTGAGGAAATCTCTTCCCTTTCGGGAATTCAGAATGTGCAATGGCTCGACCGTTTTGATGCTTTTTTGCAAGAATTTATGGAGATGGTTGATCAAGTGTATCTTGACCGTAATGAGTATCCTAAGTTTTCAACATCTGTTGCTACCAGGGATGAACGGCTGATTAAGTCTCTGCAAAACAGCTATCCGCTTCATGAATTTAAACGCCTGGCGCCTTTTATGAAAGCAGCCAGGTTGGTAAAAGAAGCGGAAGAAATCGCTATGATGCAGCAGGCTTCCCTCATAACAGGTAATGGCTTCCGTGAAGTCCTTGCCAATTTGAAACCCGGCATGTATGAATATGAAATCGAAGCGCTCCTGACAGGTACATTTTTGCGGCATGGGGCTTCCGGACATGCCTATGCGCCTATTGTGGCTTCCGGAGTTCATGCCTGTGCGCTTCATTATGTTCATAATGATGGAATATGTAGTGACGGAGCGCTCCTGTTGATGGATTTTGGTGCTGAATATGGTAATTATGCTGCCGACTGCTCCCGGACTATTCCGGTTAATGGCCGGTTTACCGAAAGACAAAAAGCTTTATATCAGGCTGTTTTGGAAGTACAAAAAGAAGCAATAAAATTGTTTATTCCCGGAAATACCATTAACAGGGTTAACGAAAAAGTAAATAAAATGATGGAAGAACAAATGATTAAACTGGGGTTGTTTACAAAAGAAGAGGTTGCCCGCCAAGATAAATCCCGTCCCTTGTATTTCAGGTATTTTATGCATGGAACCAGCCATTTTATCGGTCTGGATGTCCATGATGTCGGTGATAAAGATACGCCTTTTAAGGAAGGAATGGTTTTAACCTGTGAGCCGGGCATTTATGTGAAAGAAGAACAAACAGGGATAAGGATTGAAGATGATATTTTGGTAGCTGCTGAGCCGGTTAATCTGACAGCTGCTATTCCCAAGGAAATCGATGAAATTGAAAACTTAATGCAAATAGGATCATGAGATTTATTCAATATGTTTTAATGTTGTTTTTAATAGCTTTAACCTTTCAGGGATGCCAGCAACGGCCGGAATCAGAAGATGTAGCAAAACGCCCTGATTATGTTGTGGTTATTCATGGTGGGGCCGGGTATATTGCCCCTGAACGAATGGGAAATAAGGCCGAAAAGGCCGCCAGGTTAAAATTGAAGGAAGCTTTACTGGCGGCGCAAAAAGTCCTTGAAAACCAAGGGTATGCTGTGGATGCTGTGGAAGCCGCCATCAATGTAATGGAGGATTCCCCAATTTTTAATGCCGGAAAAGGAGCCGTTCTGACTGCCGAAGGCAAAGCTGAGCTGGACGCTTCCATCATGAATGGGGAAAATCTTAATGCTGGTGCAGTGGCCGGGATTACGATTGCAAGAAACCCTATTGATGCGGCCAGGGCCGTCATGGAACAGTCGAAACATGTAATGCTGGCTGCCGGAGGGGCGGACCAATTTGCTGTTAAGGTTGGACTGGACACAGTGGACAATCGCTATTTTATTACCCAAAAAAGGCTTCAACACTATCGTCAGGCCCATCCCGGGAAGCCAGTTCATGAGTATGGAACGGTGGGCTGTGTGGTGCTGGATAAATTTGGTAACCTGGCTGCGGGAACTTCCACAGGCGGAATGTCGGATAAACAATACGGTCGCATTGGTGATTCGCCGGTCATCGGGGCAGGTACTTATGCAAATAATGAGACAGTTGCCGTAAGCGCTACCGGTCATGGCGAGTGGTTCATTCGTTATGCGGTAGCTCACGATGTTCATGCCCGGATGAAATATCTGGGATGGTCTGCCCAGAAAGCGGCTGAATATATTATCAATGAGCAATTTAAAGAACTTAAGGTTGATGGAGGTTTGATTACAGTGGATAAAAACGGCCGGATTGCTATGCCTTTCAATACACCGGGGATGTTTCGGGGATATATACGTGCCGGGGAACCGGCTGAGGTGATGCTTTATGGTGCCGGGTAATTTTATAGAATGATGACAAATATCTCCCTGAGAAGAGGAAATGTTTTCTGCCATTTCGCAAACGCTTGCGGAATGAGACCGGATTTTGTAATCCTCACAAAAATAATGTCAGGATAAAAGTAAAAAACAGGGAACTATATTATTTGTTTTACAAAAAATTATTTTGAAAACTGCGGTTTATCAGTGTTTTGTGACAATTATAAAAATTTTGTAAAACCATTGGCTTACAAATTTATTTATGCAACAAGGATTATGATAGAATAGAAACCATTTCAATATTTTTTTGGTAAAACAGGGAAAAAATAGAAATTACTTTACCTTTGCTTTTAATTCACAAGCAACCACTAAAACATAGTATATTATGGCAGAAAAAATTTTTGATAAAGTATCGCCAGGTGTTGTAACCGGTGATGATGTGCAGGAAATTTTTCGTATTGCAAAAGAAAATGAATTTGCACTTCCGGCAGTCAATGTCACCAACACCAATACCATTAATGCAGCACTGGAAGCTGCAAAAGCAATGAATGCCCCGCTCATCATTCAGTTTTCCAATGGGGGGGCTGCTTTCCTTGCCGGAAAGTCATTGCCCAATTCAGAGCAGGAAGCAAGTATTGCCGGGGCTATCTCAGGCGCCATGCATATTCATCAAATGGCTGAAATATATGGGGTACCTGTAATTTTACATACCGATCATGCGGCAAAAAAATTGCTGCCATGGATTGATGGATTGTTAGATGCCGGCGAAGAGTTCTATAAATCTTACGGCAAGCCTATGTTTAGCTCTCATATGTTGGATCTCTCCGAGGAGCCGCTGGAAGAGAATGTTGAAATCAGTGCCCGTTATCTCGAGCGCATGTCAAAACTGGATATGACACTTGAAATCGAACTTGGCGTAACCGGAGGCGAAGAGGATGGTGTTGATAATACAGAAGTCGATAACTCCAAATTATATACCCAACCCGAGGAAGTTGCCTACGCATATGAAGAGCTAAAAAAAGTTTCATCGCGATTTACCATTGCAGCAGCTTTTGGAAATGTACATGGGGTTTACAAACCCGGAAATGTGAAATTGAGACCAGTCATCCTGAAAAATTCGCAGGAATATATCAAAAATAAATTTAACCTTGCTGATAAACCAGTTGATTTTGTATTTCACGGAGGTTCCGGATCATCCGTAGAAGATATTCGTGAAGCCATTTCTTATGGTGTTATTAAGATGAATATTGACACCGATACTCAGTGGGCTTTCTGGGAAGGCGTCTTAAAATATTATAAAAGCTACGAGGGCTATCTTCAGGGACAAATCGGTAATCCTGAAGGAGATAACAAACCCAACAAAAAATATTATGACCCACGTAAGTGGTTACGCCAGGCTGAGCAGTCGATGTTCGACAGACTTAAAGAAGCCTTTGAAGCGCTCAATAACGTAAACCGTTGTTAGAAACAGGCAGTAATAGTAATTATTTAGAAGTCCGTAAAAAATTTTACGGACTTTTTTAATTGGGGCCCTCTGTTTCCGGAGGCGTCGGTTCTTCGGTTAATTCTCCTGTTTCGGGGTCGGCCTGGTCATTTAGTGGCACAACATGGCGGCCTTCCAGGTCTTTGTAAGGATCAATTTCATAAGGAAACACATCCATAATGGTGGTTTCCTGAACACTGGGAATTTCATAAGGAACAATTAGTGTCAGACTTTCTTCGGTTCGTTCATAAGCCTGTTTTACATCAGCCGCCCTTACCAGGGCAAAGCGGGTAATTTTTTGTTTCTTTTCGGTATCCGGGTCTATATCCAGAAAAGTGATTTTTGATTTAAACCACACACCGTCATCATTAAAATCAAAAACATCTGTGATATTCGACTTTGCCAGCGAGGCAATGTCCAACCCGCCTTTTACGTAGGGTTCGAGTATCTGATAAACACGTTTTTCTGCTTCCGAAAAAGAAATAGCGTCAATCAGATAAGGTTCAGAAACCTTCTTTTCACGACCCTGCTCATCTATTTTGATATATTTTACTTTACATAAAAACCAATTGTGCATACTACTTATTTTTTAGCCTGCGAAATTAACATGATTCTTGAAACCGGGCCCTATTCCGTTTCCGACTGTTCTTCAAAAAGTTGCTCAATAGCGACTATGCGGAGCTCGTCGTCAGAGAGATTTTCAAAATCAGTTTGTTGTTTAAGTGCTGCCATTCGTTGTTTTATTTCCTCGCCTGAAAGTTGCAGACTCTCCTGTTTTGATTGTTTGTTATGTTTCATAATGGTATTTTTGCCATCGAAAATAGATTGTTTATGGATACAAATATACGACTCGGTATAACTTTAAGCGGCGGAGGTGCCCGTGGATTTGCCCATATCGGAGTATTAAAAGCTTTGGAAACTTATGGTATCATGCCCGAAGCGATCTCAGGCACCAGTATGGGTGCCATAGTCGGCGCATTGTATGCCGACGGGAAAACCCCCGATGAAATCCTTGAAATCGTGAAACAACATAAATTTTCTTCCTTTTTCGGATGGAATCTGCCACGCGTAGGGTTTCTGAATCCCAAACGGCTCATCGAAATTGTTGAGGAACACCTGACAGCATACCGTTTTGAAGATCTGAAAATGGAATTTCATGTCTGTGCGACCAACCTGAATACAGGAGAATTTAAAATTTTTAGCAAAGGCCCTATCATCCAGCCGTTAGTTGCTTCTGCGGCTATTCCAATTTTATTTTCGCCGGTGACCATTGATGGCGACAATTATGTTGATGGTGGGCTACTTAACAACCTGCCGATTGAGCCGCTTAAAGAAAGTTGCGATAAGGTTATAGGTGTACATGTCAACAGAAATGGGCGGGTTGACCAGGTAAACAGCATGAAGGCTGTGGGCGACAGGGCTTTTAGAATTGCTATTTGGCAGACTGTGAAAAACCGCCTGCCTTTATGTGATTTTGTTATTGAACCGACGGCTGTCTATGAATTTGGTACTTTCGATTTTGATAAAGCTGATGATTTGGTGCAAAAAGGTTTTGAAGAAGCCGAAAATCGAATTATTAATTTGTTCAGTAAGTTTAATATTGAGAAAATCCTGGAGAAAAAAAATAGTGTTTTAAATGGGAAAAACGATATCCAAAGAAGAAATTAAAGAACTTGAACCAGGCAAATTTGAAGGGAAGGTTATTGTTGCCGATACGGAAAAGATAGCCGTAAAAGCCCTCGGGAAATTAAATGGAACCGCTGTTCTTGGTTTTGATACAGAGACAAAACCTACTTTCAAAAAAGGGGTAACCCACCAGGTGGCTCTGATTCAATTGGCTTCAGATGACCTGGCTGTTCTTATCAGAATTCAAAAACCGGAATATTCCCTGAGCTGAAAGCGTTGCTTGAGGATGAAAAGATTTCCAAGGTTGGTATTGCCACGAAACAAGACCTGAAAGAATTAAAAGAATCAGGCGATTTTGAACCCAAAGGTTTTATTGATTTGAATAAAGAAGCCCCCCGCTACGGTTATGAAAGTGTTGGTGTAAAAAACTTGTCAGCTATGATTTTAGGCTTTCGGGTGAGCAAACGTCAGCAAACCTCCAATTGGGAGGCTCCGCAACTCACAGAGGCACAAATCCGATATGCTGCCACCGATGCCTGGGTATGCCGAGAAATTTATTTGCGCATGAAAAACAGCCTATTTCTTCGAATTAGGGTGGTTTTCCCAGGGTACAAAATGAATCTGATAATTATATCGATTGTAGTGACGCAGGAATTTTTTCCGACCTTCAATAGCTTCTTTTTTGGTCAGGTAGCCTTCTGAAGGATGGCCCCCTTTGATGGAACCCCATAAGGAATGTTTTTTAATGATATTGTTAAAATACTGTTCCTGATGATAAAAAGGAGGATCAAACTGAAACACCTCGCTGATAAACATATGATAATCTTTTTTGTCATAAGTGCTGTCGGGACGGCAAAAACAGGATGAGGTCATAAAGTAATAGTAAGGTCTGTCAGGCGGTCTTTTGGCATTATAACTCATCCAAATATTTTTGGCTGTGAAGATTTCCTGGTTTCTTCGAGCTCCGGTTGATGCCGTATCCTCCGGTTTAATGCGTTCATTTCGGTATATTTTGGCAATGGGTTTTACGTCCGGCGACAAACCCGCCAGAAACAGATCCAGGTCACCATCATTGTCGTAATCGCCCCATTCAGCATCACTAAGATAAACATTTGTCAACCCTGCATTTATTACTGTAAAATTTCCATTTCGGTCGTTGCGATAAACTGTTGAAAGGATTTTTCCATTAGAAGATTCTCCGGTAATCAGAATATCCAGGTCTCCGTCGCAATCATAATCGCCCCAGTCAACAGATCCGGTTCGGGTTCCGGGGAGGTTTAAGGGTATACTGATGAAACGGGTCAACTGCATGTTATTATAAATTCGCAGCGTGATTACATTCGAATTTTTTTGACCAGTAATAACAAAATCCAGGTCTCCGTCGTTGTCGTAGTCGCCCCAGTCGGCAGCACTATATTTGTAGCCTTCTAAATTGAATGATTGCCGAACAAAAGTCCCGTTTTCATTTCTGTATATTTCGGTAACAGCTTTTTTTACATGGTTTTCACCGGTTATGAGTAAATCCAAATCACCATCGTTGTCATAATCGCCCCAATCAACTTCACCATTTTGAATCCCTGTGATGTCAGCAGGAATCCGGCTGAAATTGCCTTGGCCGTTACCGGAATAAATCAAAGTATGCAACTGACCCGAGGCATCTGCACCGCAAATAGCGACATCCAAATTGCCATTACGGTCAAAGTCGCCAAACTGAACATCGCCGTTAAACAAATTAAGGATATTTGTTTTAACATAAGAAAACTGGTTGTTGCGGTTGTTTTTGTAGAGCATGGATACCGGCTTTTCTCTTTGTACGACCGGTGATGATAAAATCCATATCGCCGTCATTATCAAAATCTCCGGTAGTTGTTCCGCTGTAGGCAATATTCGGGACTGACGAACGAAAATATTTGAAAATCCGGTCACGGTTAAAATTGTTATATAGTTTCGATGAGGTAACAGGCTGTCCGGAGTAAAGAAATTCACCGGTAAGGAGCAGATCAAGGTCTCCATCATCATCTTTATCAAACCAACTGCCATCGCAATGCATCACCTGGGTAAGGTCTGCTTCAATATCCACAAAATATTGTCCTGATACATGTAAAGTTATTATTATCAATATGATAAAAGATAATCCCTGTTTTTCATAGAAGCCGTTTTAAGGGCAACATATCGTTGCTTGACCTGATTTAGAACGAAAATACAAAGAAATGGTTTCAAACGGGTAACTGTCAGGAGGATTTTTTTTGTTTTAGGAAACAAGCATGTCTATGGTAGACAGGTTAAAAACACAACAACCCGTAAAAACGGGCTGTTGTGTGAGGAGTTGGGAAGATTTAAAGAAGAAGTCTAAGAGAAATTATGGAAGTAGTACCATCACAGTTTTGTTTACATTTAAATTATATTTTAATTCTGATGGCTAAAATAAATCAGGTTTATTCAATTGCTGACTTTTTTTTTATTCGTCGGTACTTTTTATCTATAGCTATTGTTTTGCTGATATTCGTTAATTTTATTGTCTTTGACTTTTGGTGAGTTCAGGTTCCTGAAACCGTCCTTTTTCAGAGGTTCAGGGGTAAAACAGCTTTATATAGTTAGTTGAATAATAATATGTTATGTTTAACATATTAAACACTTACATATAAAAAATAATAGTTGTTTATGTCAATATTTAAAAAGTATTACTTTTACGGTCACTTTCATAGTAAAACTGAAAATATAAATCTATGATTCAAAAAGTATTAGTAGCAAACAGAGGGGAAATTGCATTAAGGGTGATGCGTTCCTGCCGTGAAATGGGCATCAAAACTGTAGCCGTTTATTCTGATGTGGATCGAAAGGCGATGCACGTACGCTATGCGGATGAGGCCTATTATATTGGTAAGGCCCCGTCGCGCGAAAGCTATCTGAATGGGGAGCGAATTATTGAAGCCGCCCAAAAAAGTGGTGCTGATGCCATCCATCCCGGCTATGGTTTTTTGTCAGAGAATGCGGCTTTCTCACAAAGATGTCAGGAAGCCGGATTCCTTTTTATTGGGCCGGATGCACATGCCATTGAAACGATGGGCGATAAAATCACTGCCCGAAAAACCATGATAGCTGCGGGCGTTCCGGTTGTGCCGGGAACCACCGAACCCATTGAGGATGAAAAAAAGGTACTGGAAGTAATCGATGAAATAGGACTTCCGGTAATGATAAAAGCCTCTGCCGGGGGTGGCGGAAAAGGGATGCGACTGGTAAAAAATAAAAAAGACATTATTTCTTCGATTCGTGCTGCACGATCTGAAGCCAAAGCAGCTTTTGGGGATGACAGTGTCTATGTTGAAAAATTTATTCAATCGCCGCACCATATCGAGTTTCAAATCCTTGCCGATAAACACGGCAATGTGATCCATCTTTTTGAACGGGAATGTTCTGTACAGCGCCGCCATCAGAAAGTCGTGGAAGAAACGCCTTCACCGCTTTTAACCCCTGACGTCAGGGAGGAAATGGGGAAGCATGCCGTAGAAGCGGCCCGGTCGGTAAATTATCATGGAGCAGGAACCGTTGAGTTCATTGTAGATGACCAGTTGCATTACTACTTCCTGGAAATGAATACCCGGTTACAGGTAGAGCATCCTATCACTGAAAGAGTTACGGGTGTAGATTTGGTAAAACAGCAAATCGCTATCGCTAACGGCGAAAAGTTGGCCTACAAACAGACCGATTTGTTTCAGAATGGCCATGCCATTGAGTGCCGCGTTTATGCTGAAGACCCGGAACAAAATTTTATGCCCAGTCCGGGAACTATCAAACACATTACCGAACCTTTTGGTCTGGGTGTGAGGGTTGACGGATACATGTATGAAGGTTATACCATCCCCATGGATTATGACCCAATGATTTCTAAATTGATTGTTTGGGGAAAAGAACGCGACGAGGCCATCAAAAGAATGGGACGCGCTTTGTATGAATATAAAATTACAGGCGTCAAAACGTCTATTCGTTTTCTTGAAAAGGTGATGAACCATCCTGAATTTATCAAAGGCAACTACAATACCCAGTTTATCGAAAAGTATATGGACGAGCTGATTCCTGGCGATGCCTGCGATGCAGATTGTGAGGATATGGTGGTTATTGCTGCTTTTGTTGACTACCTTGACAAAATCAAACAGAAAAAACCTCAACAAAATGGGGCGGTTAAGAAAAGCGAATGGAAACAATTCGGACGTCAAACTATTAGTAAAAGACTTTAGATATGGCACTGGAAATACAAATTAACGATCGTACGGCTACCATTGAAAAGGTGGCAGAAGAAAATAGTATCATTACCTTTAAAGTGGATGGTAAGTTGTATGAAGTGGATATTGAAATGGTTGAAAATGGTGTTTATTCTATTCTCTACAACGGAAAATCCTTTAATGTGGAAATGATTGAAGGCAGGGATTCCAAAAGCTATTTTGTCAATACGTTATCTGGTAACTATGAGCTTGAAGTTGTGGATGCTGAACGTAAATACAAGAAAAACCGCAAAGGGGGTGATTTGGATGACGCTGCCCAGATTGTTTCACCGATGCCCGGAAAGGTTGTTAAAATACCTGTGGGTATAGGCGATATGGTAAAACCCGGAGAACCGGTTATCATCATTTCGGCCATGAAAATGGAGAGTGAATATACCGTAAAGAAAGAACGTGTTGTGAAAGAAATACTTGTAAAAGAAGGCGACACGGTAGCTGCTAACCAGGTAATGGTCATTTTGGAATAAAACATTTTTTAGAAACCAAAAGTTTAAGACATGTCATTGGAAGAAAAAAGTAAACAACTTGCAGAAAGAACAATAATTGCGCAACAAGGAGGCGGTAAAGACCGCATACAAAAACAACATGATGCCGGCAGGCTGACTGCCAGAGAGCGAATTGATATTCTGTTGGATTCGGGGACGTTCGTTGAGATGGATAAATTTGTTACCCATCGCAATATCAATTTTGGGATGGATAAAAACAAAATTTATGGTGATGGCGTGGTTACAGGTTATGGAAAAATTGATGGGCGCCTGGTTTATATCTTTGCCCAGGATTTCACAGTTTTTGGCGGAACCTTAAGCCGTGCCAATGCAGATAAAATTGTTAAAGTCATGAAACTGGCCTTAAAAATGGGGGCTCCTATTATCGGGCTGAACGATAGCGGTGGGGCCCGTATCCAGGAAGGGGTTGAAAGTCTTGGCGGATATGCGGATATTTTCTTTTTAAATACCCGCATGTCAGGCGTTGTTCCGCAATTGTCAGCTGTTTTAGGGCCTTGCGCTGGTGGCGCTGTTTATTCACCGGCATTGACTGATTTTATTTTGATGACCCAAAAAGTAGTTACATGTTTGTCACCGGGCCTGATGTTATCAAAACTGTCACTCACGAGGAAGTGACAAAAGAGGAACTTGGCGGTGCCATGACCCACAACCAGAAAAGCGGTGTGGCTCATTTGTTGGCTACCGACGATGAGCAGGCGATGATTATGCTCAGAGAACTCTACAGTTTCCTGCCCTCTAACAATATGGAAGACCCGCCCCGCAAGGTGTGTACAGATGATATTAACCGCGAAGACAAATCAATGGACCAGATTGTTCCCGACGACCCCAACAAGCCTTATGACATGAAAGAGATCATAGTGAGGTCGGTTGATGAGCAAAATTTCTTTGAAGTGATGCCTCACTATGCTCAGAACATCATTATCGGTTTTGCCCGTTTAAACGGCAAACCTGTTGGGATTGTCGCCAATCAGCCTGCATATCTGGCTGGAGTGCTCGATATCCAGTGCAGCATGAAAGGAGCCCGTTTTGTTAGATTTTGCGATGCTTTTAATATCCCAATCATTACCTTTGAGGATGTTCCGGGATTCCTTCCGGGAACCGACCAGGAATTTGGGGGTATTATTAAACATGGCGCTAAACTACTGTTTGCATATGCGGAAGCGACGGTTCCTAAAATCACGGTGATTACCCGAAAAGCCTACGGGGGTGCTTATGATGTAATGGCATCCAAGCATATTGGTGCCGATGTCAATCTGGCCTACCCAACAGCTGAAATTGCCGTTATGGGACCCGATGGAGCAGTGAACATCCTTTACAGAAAACAAAACCTGACGGATGAACAGAAAAAAGAAAAAGTGGAAGAATATAAACAACAATTTGCCAGCCCCTATAAAGCTGCTGAGTTGGGTTATATTGATGAAATTATTTTTCCCCGTCAAACCCGGAAAAAATTAATTGAAGCATTGGAGATGACTGAGAATAAAACCGAACAGGTGCCGCCAAAAAAACACGGCAATATTCCATTATAAGTTAAAAAAGGTTGCCTTTTTTGCTGAAAAATCTGTTAGTTTTTTTTGTGTTGCAGGCATTTAAAAAAAATGACTGATAAATTGCACGAGAGGCAACCCTTTTAGTTTGTCAATTGGTTTACAATAACTTTTTAACCAGTTTGGTGTAAACATTTTTTCAGGTTGATGCAGAAAGGATTAATTTTGTTAAATTTTCAAAGGAAATATGGTGTGGAGGTTGTTTAAAAATCTGGTTTTTTATTCAGGGTATTTATTGATTTTCGTAGTTGTGCTTTATTATGCCTGGACGCCGCGCTATTATTTTTCGCAGCCTGAGGTCTTTTTCGGACAACATGTTTACAATCCGTATGATTCAGCCCAATTTGCCAACTGGCAACGGTGGGTATCTTAACGGCCCCCGTTTGGTACATGGATGTTTTGGAGCGGCTTTCGGGAAGCAGTTCCTACGGCAAACTTACAGAATCGGTATATGATACAGCTTTGTTTTTCCCCAATCAACGGTTTGCCTCCCGAAGCCGGCATACCTATAAACATGGCTGGATTAATGATGATGTGTTTGTTTTGAACGCAACGAAAGTTGTCTGGCAGGACTACCCGTTTATTCGCGATATACATAACAAGCAGTTTCGGTTGAACCTGCTCAAAAAGAACAGTGACCTGGTGTATTGTGAGCCCACGTTTTTTTTCAATGACTATCAGCCTGACCATCCGATTTTGCTGCAAAATTATGATGGTTTTATGATTCAGGATGGTGTAAAACCAGCCATTCATCTTTGGGACCAGGCTCTTTCTGCCGGTCATTACACCACGCTGCTGGCCACGGCCCTTCCGGAACCGGATAAATATTTGCCCGAAAAAATTATCGTATTTTATATGTTGATACCGAGGCTGCTTCCATAGAGGGTGCTTTAAAAACAGGTTGTTTCTTTTTAAGTACTACCCTTGCGATTCATAAACAGGTTCATTCTGACTATCATTCCAGACTTCAGTATGTAAGATTTTCCCAGGATACTATTTTTATCAAAACTACGGAGCCCGCATTGGCAATCAGTTATTTTGGTCAAAATGGCGAAATTAAAAAGCTTGACCAGGGAACGGCCGTATCGTTTTGCCGTTTTAACAAACAGGAAACTTACATGCGGACTGAGATGGTTTTCGACGACGGCACCCGCTACTATCTTAATCCATTTCACAGATATGCCGGAAGCAGCCCTAAAATTAAAAATCGGTTGGAAGTAAATTATTTTCAGACATGGATTGTCAGAGGTGTTGCGATCATTGGTTTGTTTTTCTTCAGCTGGATTTTGTTTTACCTGAAAAGAAAAATGCGTGGCTATCATCCGCCTGTAACCGAATCGCCTGCAAGGGTTAAAAAAGATAAAAAACCTGATGACAAAGAATAATATTTTTTGCTTTCGAAGTGTTGGGACAGACATCTGGCTTTAGCCAATGATGAGCAAGTAACCCAATGTCTCCCGACTTTAGTCATAATAATAGGGGGTTAAGCCAATTTATCATCCTCATTAACGTGCAAATCTGATTTTTTCTATTTTACTCATTGCATGGATTATTAGAGTCTTTTTTGCTGCTTGTTGCTCATTAAATGATAGTCTCCATTCAAATAGAAATCTAAATCAGTGGCGTTTTTTTCGTAAAATTCATCTACTGTAATACCATCGGTTGGTACATGTTGTCGGGGCGGATTTCGAAGAGCGTTCCTGTCCGAAGGACACGGAACTGCGAAACGAGTCCCGATAACTATCGGGACGCAGTTGGCGTACCACCGAACCCCGCCCTGCAATATGTACTGTGTTGTGTTTAGTTTTTTATTTCATCACTCAGGTTTAAATACAATTTTTATTCAATAAAGTCAAGCTCTACAACTTTTCCGACCATACAATAACTACCCAAATCAGTTCTCTCATGGAACTGGAAGCAAACAGGTTTATTTTCTCTTAACTCAATGTCGAAGTCATCCAAATTTATAGGTTCAAGTTTTGTAGAGTCAGATAGTTGAATAATCCATCCGCAGCCATCAAGACCTGTTAAATTTTTTAGTATTCCATAATGAGAATCTTTACAATCTAAAATCTCCAGATTATATTCAACACTTCCTATATTTTTCTCACTCCATATTTTTAAATTTTTACCGTCAAATTCATAATAATGCTCTCCACTCAAAACATAGGATGGTCCATACATTGCTGGTATTGCAAAGAATAAAGTGTCAATGAAATTAATTGTATTATTACTTACGTCAATTTTACCGGCTCCATGTCCATAGGGAAGACTAGTCAAACATTCATAGTACCCATTTGAAATTTTTAAAATTACAGTTCCGTAAAAATTTTCTGAGTTTATTGTCTCGTAAGTACCACTAAACGATAATTCGTCATTTGCATTTAAACGCACTTGTTGTTCATCTTTCTGACAACTGGTCAAGAGAAGAGCAATCAAAATTGTAGAAAAAAATAATTGCTTTTTCATCTGAGTTTTTTCTTTATTGATTAATTTTCTGCCATTAAGGTTGCTTTTCATTTAAAATTACACACAACAATT
>LZCG01000005.1_pt1 | contig 47240 bp, 67 predicted proteins | sample 768541 | NCBI WGS metagenome assembly LZCG01 (sample SAMN05200874, study PRJNA324366) | oil field metagenome | isolation source: sample BH-FW-1 from oil reservoir | place: India: Bombay High | collected 2015-07-11
CGGTCTGCTTGACATGTCGGTGTTCGTGGTCGACGGCGCTCACGATCGTCTCCCGGTACGCCACCTGCGGCTTGCCGACCGTGGCTTCCACGTTGAACTCGCGGCGCAGCCGGTCGATGATGATCTCCAGGTGCAGCTCCCCCATCCCTGAAATGATGACCTCTCCAGTCTCCTCGTCTGAGCGGACCATGAACGTTGGATCCTCGTCTGCCAGGCGATGAAGCGCCTTCCCGAGCTTGTCCCGGTCCTCGCGAGTCTTTGCTGCCACGGCCACGCCGATCACAGGGGTGGGAAACTCGATCGTCTCCAGGAGGATTGGGTGCTCTGGGCTGCAGATCGTATCACCGGTGCGGGTGTCTGCGAGTCCGATCACCGCGCCGACCTCGCCTGTATGGAGTTCCTCGACCGCCTGGCGATGGTTGGCGTGCATTTCAAACAGCCGACCAATACGCTGTTTCTTCTCGCGGTTGGAGTTCAACACGAACTCCCCTGCCTTCAAGATCCCGGAGTAGACACGGACGTAGGTCAACTTCCCCATGTGCTTGTCGGTCTGAACTTTGAACGCAAGTGCGGCGAGAGGAGCGTCGTCACTCGGATTGCGCACGATCTTGTCGTTCAGCTCCTTGCGCGCTCCGATCACCGGCGGGAGGTCCACCGGGGAAGGAAGGTAGTCGACGATCGCATCGAGGAGCCTACGCACACCTTTGTTCTTGAACGCGGCCCCGCAGAACACAGGAATGAACCGTCCCTCGATCGTCGCCTGGCGGATGGCCCGGACCACTTCCTCCCGCGCCGGTCTCTCCTCGTTTAAGAACTGCTCCATCAGGTGATCGTCCTGCTCGCTGATCCGCTCGATCATCTCCTCTTTCGCCTGGCGTGCCTTCGGTAGCAGTTCCTCGGGGATCTCCTCCTCGCGGATGACGGCCCCCTTCGGCGTATCGTCGTAGTAGACTGCCTTCATGTCCACGAGGTCGATCAACCCCTGAAAGTCGGCCTCGGCTCCGATGGGGATGACGACCGGCACGGCGTTTGCGCCCAGTTCCTTCTTGATCTCCTCTACCACCCCCTCAAAATCCGCCCCGGTGCGATCCATCTTGTTGACAAATGCAATACGGGGAACATTGTACTTTTCCGCCTGGCGCCAAACGGTCTCCGATTGAGGTTGTACCCCTCCCACGGCGCAGAAGAGGGCAACCGCTCCGTCCAATACGCGCAAGGAACGTTCCACCTCAGCCGTGAAGTCGACGTGCCCGGGTGTATCGATGATGTTGACCCGATGCCCCTTCCAGTACGTGGTCGTCGCCGCCGAGGTGATCGTGATCCCTCGCTCTTGCTCTTGGACCATCCAGTCCATCGTCGCCTCGCCGTCGTGCACCTCGCCAAGCTTATGGCTCTTCCCGGTGAAGAAGAGAATCCGTTCCGTCACCGTCGTCTTCCCAGCATCGATATGTGCCATTACGCCGATATTGCGGACCTTGCTGATATCGTAAGGCTTGCTCATTATTCCTCCGTTTTTCTTGCCTTCCTTCTCGCACTCATGTACCACTCAAAAGCAGTTCGCTCATGCCACCAACACGAAAAGGCCCGCGGCTACTCAAATGGGAAACTCGCTAATCCGCGGCATGCTCTTAGTCAGGGGAACCTTGCGTGACTTAACGATGACTGCTAGCTATCTCTGAGAATAACAGTTTACTAGGGCGTTCTTGCAGACGCAAGGAACTTCTCTTGGTGCGCCAAGAGATCGTTACCAGGCAGAGGTGGTAGTGAAGGAGTGGTTGAAAAAGGCCGGTGCTCCTCCTAAGAAGATGTGGAAACTAGGAAAGGAAGAGCACCGAACATGGATCTTTCCTACAAAGAATCCTACGCCATGAACCCGAAGGAGACAAGGAGGAAGGTGGTACAGACCTACTTTGCTTGCGGGAGCATCTCCGAGACGGCACGCAGATGGAAGACCTCCCGTAACGTGGTGAGGAAGTGGGTGCGCCGGTACGAACAGGAAGGGATCGCCGGACTGGAGGATCGATCACACCGACCACATCACTCACCAACCCGCACTCCTTCTGATCTGGAGGAGAAGGTGATTGCCGCTCGGCAAGCCACAGGCTACGGGAGGAAAAGGCTGGCCTGGTACCTGTGGCGGGAGGAAGGAGTGGCCATCTCCCCCCGCACCATCCGTCACATCCTGCGCCGGCACGGAATGACCAGGAAGAAGAAACGTCGTAAGAGTTCTACCCCGCCCACTGGAGCTGGGAGGAGGAGCGACCATTCGCATTGGCCCAGGTGGATGTGAAGGACATCCTGGACAAGGGCACATTGGGGACGAAGCTGTGGGATCACCTGCGCAAGAGGAGGCTACCTCGTTACCAATGGACATTCTTGGAAGGGAGCACACGGCTTCGGTTTCTCGCGTTCAGCCATCAAAAGACGATCACAAACGGGTTGTGTTTTCTCGGACTGGTGATGTTGTGGCTACGCTGGTACGGGATCAGGGGTGAGGTAGTATGGCAGACGGACTGGGGAGAGGAGTTCGGGGGAAGCAACCCCGAGAAGCTGAAGAGACTACAGGAGCGGTTTTACAAGCCGGTCGGGTCGGAGTTAGCGCGGATTCCGCTGGGGAGGAAGGAATACAACGGGAGGGTGGAGAGGTCGCATCGTACTGACGATGAAGAGTTCTACCTTCCGATGTTGGGGAAGATCAGAACGGATAACGGGTTACTGCGGAAGCAGCGGGATGGGTATATACAACCTGGTGCGACCGCACTTTGGGGTGGGGATGGAAGGCAAACCACCGTTCACCAAATTGAGGGAGTTAGGGATTGCCGTGCCAGAGGAGTTTGCCCTATTTCCCCCATTGATCCTCGATCGCATCAGCGCCGATTGGGCGTTGCAGGTGGGTGGTAACCATCTCCTGGCCCATTACACGGATGAACTCCACCTACCGATAGAAGATCCAACACCGACCGGAGGGTGGCAGGATTATCTTACGGGCATCTTGATCGGACTCTCCCGCCGAGACGATCTCCCTTTCGGGTTTGATGGAGCGATCACGGGGGACATCCCGATCGGGGCTGGATTGAGCAGTTCTGCCTCTCTAGAGGTCGCACTGGCTCTGGGGCTCTCCCGTCTCTATAAGATCGAGCTAGGGGACCTTGACCTTATCACCCTCTGCCAGAGAGCCGAGAACGAATTTGTGGGTACCCACTGCGGGATCATGGACCAATACGTAAGCCTCCTCGCTAGAGAGAATTCCGCCCTCCTGCTTGATATCCGTTCCCTGAAGCACCGCTATGTCCCCCTTCCCTTGGATAATCTGACTCTCTTAATCGTCGATTCCAACGTTCGGCGATCCCTTCCCAAAAGCGGATACAACGAACGCCGCGGGGAATGCCAAGAGGCCCTTCGCTTTCTACAGGAGGCGTTACCGAATCGCTGGATCAGCTCCTTGAGCGATCTTGACTCGGAAGGGCTGAATAAAGTGAGACAGACCATGCCCCAAACGCTTTGGGAGCGTACCTTGCACGTACAAGAAGAGAACAGTCGTGTTCTTAAGGTTGCTAAAGCCTTAGAAGAGGGTGATACCAAGACGGTGGGTAGACTCCTCTTCTCCTCCCATGCCTCGCTGCGGGATCTGTTCTGTGTGAGCACGCCCGAGCTCGACTTCCTGGTCGACTGGGCGAGGGCCCACGGAGCGCTCGGCGCAAGGCTGGTCGGCGGGGGATTCGGGGGTGTCACCCTCCACCTTATTGCAGAAGAGAACTCGGAAAACTATGCACAGAGCATCAGAGAAGCCTATCAGGAGGAGTTTAGTCGCAAGGCCTCCGTTCTCGAAGTACATCCCGGCCCCGGGGCAAAGGCTCTCAGTATCCAAGCCACGTGGGATGACCCGTCCGCTTGTCAGAGAAGGATGACACCATCTGGAAGCGATACAAAGAGGTGAATCCTCACCGCAAGAATTGCATCCCAGAAAGAATCGCATGGAACCCTACTGATCAAATGCTATGAGGAACCTAGGAGTCCAGGAACCAGACAGATCCGAGCGACAGATAAAGAGATCCCTTGAAATTGCTATCCCCGTAGCAAGACTACAAGATATCTGACTAATTTTATTTTAACGAGACGGGGCATTTGAATGCCCCGTCTCGGGAGAGCAGGGGAGATTCGCCGCAGGCGAATCGGTTTGTTGTTCGTACGGGTTACATGAGTTTCGTCAGCAATGAACCTCTCAACGTCGGGGGGTGTAGTAACCGGTTTGGAGCTTACTACACCCCCCGACGTTGCTTCCTATGCGACAAAGCGGTACGTTAAACTGCAACGTGAGGACGAACTACGCTTAGACCTTTAATGTTCCGCAGCTTGCTGCGGGGTTATTTGCTTTGACCTAACCTAAAGGTTAAAAACCGGCCCTTCGTGTTTGACGCTGCTTAAGGGATAAGGTATAGTCTGCGTTGCTGTTATCGGAATGAAAAAGAAGAAGGATTGCCGTTGACAAGAAAAAGAATCTATCAGATTGCGAAAGAGCTTGGTGTCTCCAGCAAAGAGCTGATCGAGAAACTCGATGAGATGGGGATGACGGGCTTGAAGGCGGCGAACACAGTCGACGAGGAAGAGTACGCGCTCATCGTGAATCTCTACCAGGAGGAGGCCACGGCGCCGGTCAAGAAAGAAGAGCCGAAGCCTGTGGAAGAACCTCCGGCAAAACCGGTCAAGGAGGGGATCCCCCGTCCTCCTATTGTCTCCGTTTTGGGGCATATCGACCACGGAAAGACGACCCTCCTCGACGCGATCCGGCATTCTCACCTGGCGGCGAAGGAAGCGGGGGAATTACGCAAGGGATCGCGGCTACCAGGCCGATCTGCACGGGAAGCGGATCACGTTCATCGACACCCCGGGACACAAGGCGTTCACCGGGATGCGCGCCCGTGGGGCAAAAGCGACGGATATCGCCATCCTGGTCGTGGCCGCCGATGACGGGATCATGGCGCAGACGCGGGAGGCGATCGACCACATCCGCGCCGCGAAGATCCCGATGCTCGTTGCGATCAACAAGATCGATAAAGCGAATGCGAACGTCGATAAGGTCATGAACGACCTGACGAAAGAGGGGTTGACCCCGGAAGCATGGGGAGGGGATACGATCACCGTCCCCATCTCCGCGCTCAAGGGGGAGCACATTGAGGACCTGTTGGAGATGATCCTTCTTGTCGCGGAGATGGAGGACCTACGTGCCGACCGGAGGGGGAGCTGGAGGCGATCATCATTGAGAGCCACCTCTCCAAGGGGCGCGGCCCTGTGGCAACGGCCGTAATCAAGGATGGAACCCTGCGGGAGAAGGATTTTATCGTTGCAGGATCGACCTGTGGTCGGGTGAAGGCGCTGATCGATGAGACCGGCAAAAGGGTTCGCGAAGTAGGGCCGGGGAAGGCGGTCGAGGTCCTGGGCCTGCAAGATGTCCCCCCCGTAGGAACGAAGATTGAGGTAAAGAAGAATCAGAATGAGGCGAGGGCCTGCGCGGCGAGGCGACGAGTGGAGGAGGCGACCCCGCGGCTGTCGCGGGCGAAGATGAGCGTGGAGGACCTGTTCCGTCAGGCGATGGAGGAGGAGAAGCTCAAGCTTATCCTGAAAGCAGCGTCGACCGGTGCGCTGGAGGCGGCACGGAGGGAGATCGAGGCGATCACCGTCGGGGACCTGAAGACAGAGTTCCTGCACGTGGGAGTGGGCACGATCTCCGAGGGGGACGTTCTCCTTGCCGCGAGTGTCCCCGGAGATTGCATCGTGATTGGGTTTGGGGTTAAGGCGGACGCCAAGGCGAGGAGCTCGCCGATCGTGAGGGGGTCGTTCTTCTCACCTACGATATCATCTACGATCTGACGGATGAGATCGAGCGTGCCCTCAAGCGGCGGCTCGCCCCGGAATACGAAGAGGTGCAGATCGGCGAGGCTGAGGTGCGGGACCTGTTCAAGATACCGGCTGGTGTTGTTGCTGGTTGCTACATCACGGAAGGGAAAGTAGTCCGCAAAGGGAAGGTTCGTGTCCTTCGTCAGGAAGATGAGGTCTTTGTCGGCGATATTGCTTCACTGCACCGGTTCACCGAGGATGTGCGCGAGGTCCAGGCCGGACGCGAGTGTGGGATTCGCCTTCAGGATTTCGACGATGTTCAGGTCGGAGATCGGTTCATCATCTTCACTATGAAAGAGGTTGAGCACTGAGAATCCCATGAAGGTTGGCCTGCTCACCCTTCATTTTTTCTTCCGGTCGTTTCATCCCTCAAGGAGAAACGTTCGATCGTTAAGGGGATTATCGCCGCGGTGGAGCGGCATGGACCGGCCTTTGCGGTCGCTGAGGTGAACGATCTTGATGTGCACAACCGGGTAACGATTCGTATCGCTCACCTGTCTAACAATCGCCGGTATACCGAGTCGGCATTGACACGGCTTCGGAGTGCTCTGGAGTGCGAGAGGGATTACACAGTGGAAGGCTATGAGGTTGAGATCATATGAGCGAAGGACGCGCTCGGGCGCGGCTGCGCAAGGAGATCAAGCGCGAACTGTCGGCGATCGTCGAGTTCGAGGCTCGCGACCCGCTGCTTAAGGGAGCCTTCCCCACCGTGATGGACGTCAAGCTCTCCGTGGATGGCCAGTACGCCAAGGTCTACGTAGCGCTGGCGGCCCCTGCAGTGGATAAAGAGGCGGTCCTCGCCGCATTTCGCCGCGACCGCGGTTTCTTCCGCACCGAGCTCGCGAAAAGGTTCCGCTCCGCTATACACCTGAGCTTACGTTCATCCTCGACGAGACTGTAGAGTGGTCGTTGCGGCTCAATCGACTGTTGCAAGACGAGGACGATGCGATCGCACCGGATTAGTCATATCTTCGCGTTCCCGTTCCGGCACCCTCTCCTCTTAGTCGTCGCCCTCCTCTTTACCGGGATCTTCTACGCGGTGAGCTCTCAGGCGAGCCTGTATGAGATCGAGAACCCGCAGTGGGTTCTTACGATGGCGACTCTCATCCTCCTTTCTCCCATCTTCAACGGCTTGTTTATCCTCCTTGCGCACGGGATCAAGACCGGTAACCGGCTCTCTCTGCAGCAGGCGATCACCCGTACCCTCTCCTGCTACGTGGACCTCATTGCCGGCGAGATCATGGTCAATATCGGGGTCATATTGGGATCAGTCTTGTTCTTCTTCCCCGGAGTTTATTTAGGTTTGCGGTGGATCTTCTACAAGCAGGAGATCGTGATCGACGGAGCGCGGGGGATCGCCGCTATACGGATGAGCTCTGAACGAACACGGGACTGGCGCTCGCTCCTCTCTCTCGTGCTCTTGCTCGCGCCGTTCTATGCCCCTACCTTTCTCATAGCGTATGTCGTGATCGCCCTTCCTCTGGGGGTGGTAGGGGATGTGCTCGTCTTTATCGTCTCGGCCCTTACCTTTGCGTGGACCAATACGCTTCTAACGGAGATGTACGTTCCTCGTGAGGAGGGAAGCGGCGACCGAGGACTGAGTACGTGACGAAAGAGGCGGCTATTGAAGCACCCCTTTTATCCCTGAGGTAGGAGAAGAGCGATTTCCGCTTTCCGCTATCCTGGCCGATCGAGAAGGAGGTGGAGACGATCACCTGTAAGGTCTACGGTGCGGACGGGGTCGACTCCTCCGCCGGTGCGCGCGCAGATCGAACGCTACGAGAGCTGCGGATTCTGAGATCTCCCCATCTGCATGGCGAAGACACACCTCTCTTTATCGCACGAGCCCGAGGCTTAGAGGGGTCCCCACCGGGTTTGCCGTACGCGCGAGCGTGGGGTAGGGTTCATCTAGCCCTTATGTAGGGAGATGCGGACGATCTCTGGCCTCGCAGCCGGCGTTCATGCGCATCGACCTCAAACGAGAACGGGAAGATCGTCGGCCTGTTCTGACTTGTGTGGCGGCTACTTCCAGTCGAGCGGATAGGCGTATACGTCGATAAGTTCTCCATCCGGGGAGTAGAGGCGAGCCTCGTCCTTGTCTTGATTCCAGATTTTGCGCCCGGTCCAGTAGAAGTCGATCGTCTGCTGGCCACATGCCGTGTGCTCATCGCCCTTTCCCGTGGCGATCGATCCGGAATGGATGCGCAAGACTCCACCGGGAGGCAACGGGCATTCGCCTATTAGGTGATCGCTGAGATCGAGGGTGTTCCTGTCGCTACCGGATGCATCCGTCAGGATCCATCCTGCGGCAAGGTCGATCGGCTGCTGCCCGCGGTTCAGGATGTAGACGATCTCATCGTCGCTCCATTGCTTAATCGCGGCGATCTTCAGATCGGAACCTGCGTAGCTATCGCATTCTTCCCACAGACCGCGGCGGTTCTTCGCCGCATCGATTTGAGCGGGGATGATGAGATCGGTGTAGCGGACGGAGAAGTCATCCCCTCTTCTGATCGCCGTATCGCTGGGATTGAACACGTCCAACCGCGCCATCCCTGCTGCCACCAACAGGGCGGAGACGCTGCTCGTCTGTGTGAGCGTCGGAGAGAGGAAGACGTGTGCTACCAGTCGATCCTGCGCCATCTCATACCCGCCATTGATCGGGTGCCGATCAAGCCACAGTTTACTCCCCTTGATGAGCTCGTCGTTGTAGCTCCTTGCCGCTTTACCGAAGCATTGATCGAGACCAGGGGCGTTGATCGAGGCGTAGCGCACGTCTTGTCTTGTCCCGTCTGGAAGCTGTACCAGTATTGTGTCCCCATCCTCAGCCCGTATCCCCTGGACGAGCAGCAGCTCAGGCTGCTCCCCGTAGAGGAGGAATGAAAAGAGGAGGATGGAGGCAAGTAGAAGCGCGAACAACCCTACTTTCTTGATCATGATCCTATCATCTCCCTGGTGTTTGGCCATTGTACGCAGTGTACAACCAGAACCTGGCTGGAGGCAAACCTGGAAGGTTGATTTTGCGGGCTACGAGATCACAGCGCTTCTCATGTTACGATTCTGGAAAGCGATTATCTGTCCGTTCTTCAGCGGCTCCCAGATCGCTGCCATGTCGAATAAGGGCTCCGATGAGATGATCGGTCCATCATCGCTCTGATGGAGATAGAGTCTGTAATAGCGCGGCGAGGTGGAGTAGCGATTGATCACGTAGAACTGATCGCCATCGGTGAGGAAGGCGTTGAGTGATGTGTAGTCGTATAGGCTATTCACGGCCGTCTTGATGCTCTCTAGCGGATCGCTCATATCGAGGTGCGCAAGGAGATAGCGGAAGTAGCGCTTCGAATCGGTTCCTCCGCGGTACTTGGTAATTGCTGGATCGTCGATCGTCCCGTTATGGCCAAAGTACCAGGATCTGCCATTGTGCTTGATGTGAAACGGGTGAACGTTTGCCAGGTTCACCTGCCCTCGCGATGCGCGGCGTGCGTGTATGAGGATGATCGCACGATCCTTCAAGCCTTCGAGACCTTTGTCCTCCCAGCAAGGGCGTGCGCTGCGATGGGTCTTGTACACTTCCCCGGCCTTGTATACGGCGCCCCAGCCATCGGGATGTTGAAACTCACCGAGGGCCGTATTGTGCTCGTGCAGTGCGTTCTCCCCGCGTGCCATGCGCACAAACGGCTCGATAATTCTGTCTCCACGAACCCCGAACGGCGCAGCTATCATACGGCACATTTTTTCTCCTTCTATTGCTCCTAACGCGACCGTTCGATCCGTCTCTTTAGCCCTTGGTAGCCCAGAATGGACCAGAAGATGCTCCACCCGGCGAGTATCCCTAACGGAATGAGATCGATCTCTCCTTGCACCAGGAGTGTGCGGCTGAAGTTTATCGCATAAGTCAGCGGGTTCAGGTAGAGAATCGGTCGTACGTAGACCGGGAAGCTCGCGATCGGGAAGTAGACCACACTGGCATACTGTAGTGCACCGATAAGAAAGTTGGTTAGGACGGTAAGCTTGGTCAGATCCCGGATGAATGCCGCTGCAGTACTCAACATACCGATGAGGGTCAATGCCTGAAGGATCAGCGCGATAAACAGGAGGAGCAGGCGTTCTCCGGTGGTATGCAACAGGAGAAACTGTCCGCAGAGCAAGATCACAAGTGATGCACAAACTGCAAGAGCGACAACGCTGCCGATCTTCCCGATCAGAATGGACCGTAGCGATACCGGCAGGCTCAACAGGTAGTGAATCTGAGAGACGGTAAGATCGATCGTCATCACGATGGTAGCGCTTACCCCGATAGTTACCATCGATAACGCGATCCAACCGATAGATAGATTGAGCGCGAACCCTTCTCCAACAAGGTGCCTGAACCCAAATGAGAATACAATTAGGGCAAGCAGATTGCTGAAAATAAGTGGGAGAATAACCCCCCAGTTAGTGAATGTCGCTCGCAGGAATTGGCTCCATAACAACCGAATTTCGCGCACGTTATACCTCGATCCTTTCCAAACGGAGCACCTCGAGACCCTGAGCGCTCAGCGCACCTCGAAGCCAGTCTAGATTATCTAAACGGCTTACTTCCTCAGTTAGAGTGAGCGTGAGAATCACGTGGGAGGCGACCTTGTCAGGGGTTCGCATCACCTGGGCCGCCCCCGCGCTCAGTCCCAACTTTTTTAATAGCTCATCCGGCTCTCCATCCATATAGATGACCTTTGCCTTATTAGCTCCAGGATCGATCCCCGCCTTCTGTAGTATGGCTGCGATTTCATCTTCGGACATTGGAGCCGTTTGAGCAGTGATCTCCTCCACCTCCGGGAGCTTAGCAAGCACCTGTTTCAGCTCCTCTCGCCAACCCTTCACTTCAGCTTCTACTTGCATCTTTTGCACCACCTCCTCTATCAATATGGGTGTTAGGTGCCCTTCCCGCAATTCTAGCACTCGGTCAGATAGACCAAGGACTCGTTGCTCGTGATCACACAGGAGGATCGCTTTACCCTGCCCGCGCAACCGCTTTAGAGTGTTGTAGCCCACTTTTCTCGATATGACGTCGAACCCGGTGAACGGCTCATCAACGAGATAGATCGGTGTGTCGCAGAGCAGACACTTGGCAAACTCCACCTTCTTCTTGGTCCCGCCGGAGAGTTTGAACAGGGGCTTTTGCAGATCCTGCTCCAAGATTCCCAGGCTAAGCAGGGTGTTACGAACATCCTTAGCGGAGAGGCGCGGACGATAAAAACGGCCATAATTGAGGAGAGCGGCTAGGGGTCTTACCGCCTGATTAAAGAGGGTCTCCTGGTAAACAGTGGTGATCGCTCGTTTGGCCCGCGCCGGGTGGTGTAAATATCAACGCCAGCGATCGTTATGTGCCCGTGATCCGGACGTAAGATCCCGCTTAGGAGTTGGATCAGGGTCGACTTTCCACTCGCGTTGGAACCGATGATGCCGACGATCTCACCTGCATCTACCCTCAGGTCGAGACGATGGAGGATGCTGCGGCCAGCGAAGGCCTTATCGAGTTGTTCAACGACGATGCTCATGGCTTCAGCCCATCCCTTTCACTTTTCCTATTAGTAAGTTTAACAGCCGTTTGATTTGTTGTCGATTAATCTCCAGGTCATTGTCAGAATAACAGCAGAAGAGCGGTCTTATACAAGATTGGGTAGACCTGGGGGAGAAAAAGCGGCTCGGCAGAGCGTTGGACTTTGAGCGCGACCCTTGCGCGTACGCGTTCCTGCCCGGTATAGTCGGGCTTGTCATGAACATGACCTATCGGATCGATATCAATACGATCTTCTCGCTTCATCCGTACGTGCGGGTGATCCTCGAGCGATTGAACGATGCCGGGCACGAGGCGGTCCTCATCGGTGGCGCCGTGCGCGATGGGGTGCGCTCGCTCCTCGATCCGTCTCTTGCCTTCTCCCCGCAGGATGTCGATATTGCGACCTCGGCTCTCCCTGATGAGATCCGGCGTCTCTTCCGCGATCGTCCGGTCGTGGGAGTGGGGGAGGAGTTCGGGGTGTTGGTGATCGTCGCTCCGGACGGGCACGAGTACGAGGTGGCGACCTTCCGCGTGGAGGAGGAGTACGACGGCCGCTGGCCAGGGAAGGTCGAGCTGGTGCGCGACCTCGAGGCGGACCTCAGACGGCGCGACCTGACGATCAACGGACTCGCCGCCGCGGCGGACGGGGAGGTGATCGATCTCGTCGGGGGGATCGAGGACCTGAATGCTCGAAGGATCCGCGCGATCGGCGACCCCAGAGCCCGTTTCTCCGAGGACTACCTGCGGATGCTGCGGGCGGTCCGCTTCGCTTGTCAGATCAATGGGAAGATCGATTCTGAAACAGCGCAGGCGATAGGGGAGAACGCGGAGAAGATCTCCTCCATCTCCTGGGAGCGGATCCGCGATGAGATCTTGCGCATCTTGAAGACAGCTGATGCAGCGCGCGGCCTCTCTCTCCTTGATTCCTACGGGCTTTTGCGGTTCATCCTCCCCGAGGTGGTGGCGCTGAAGGGGGTCCCGCAACCAGAGGAGTACCACCCCGAGGGGATGTCTTCGTGCACACGATCGCCGCGGTGCGGGTCGCCGACGGGTTCATCCGCGACCCATTGGTGAAGCTCGCTGTCCTGTTGCATGACATCGGAAAACCCTACGCCCTTGAGCGGAGCGGGGGGCGAACATGGGGGGGCACGAGGCGGTTGGGGCGCGGATGACGAGGAAGATCGGTGCCCGCTTCCGCTTGAGCCGCCATGAGATTGCGCGGTTGGTCTTCCTCGTCAAGAATCACATGCGGATCGCCGATCTTCCCAAGATGGGGCGGGGGAAACAGGTGCGTTTCTTAAGTGAAGGGGAGGTTCCTGAAGGGCGATCGCCACGCGAGCGCTATCCGCTCTTCTTCGATCTCTTGGGGGTCCTCATTGCCGACTGCGAGGCGTGCGCACACCGCTCTTCCGGCTGGGCCCCGATCTTAAAGGAGACTTTAAACGTGATCGATCACATCGATCGTGTCGGGAGCCTCCGCAAGGCCCGCGAACTGATCGACGGACACACTTTGCTCGCGATGGGAGTTACGCCGGGACCCCGCTTGGGGAAGGTCCTCGAGGCTGTACACGATCGCATCCTTTCAGGGGAGATCACCACCCGCGAAGGGGCGATCGCCGCAGCGCGCTCTCTTCTCGCAGTACAGGAGCACGGGGGGAACTAGGGGTAGGATCGATGGGACAAACGCCCTGGGGAGAAGGGAATCCTTTTTGTACCCTTTAGTTCACCAACCCTTGATGAAAGGAGAGATCGTGCGTCGAGATGGTGTCGTTGCTCGGAGGAGTCTTCTCTTCCCGGTTGATGCCTCTTGACAGACCTTTGAGATGGGAACACCACTTAACGTCAGTAACGATCTTGATCTCGATCTAGAGCAGATCATCGGCCAGTGTATCGGTATTCTTGGTATCCGTGGGTCAGGAAAGTCGAATACCGCGGGCGTCATCTTTGAGGAACTGCTGCGGAACAACTATCCCCTGTCGATTGTCGATATCGACGGCGAGTACTTCGGATTGAAGGAACGGTACGAGGTCCTGGTCGTCGGGCACGGAGAAGGGGTGGAGATCGAGGTCGATGTCGATTGCGCGGAAGAAATCGCGCAGATCAGCATGGAGAAGAACATTCCGGTCGTTCTCGATCTTTCCGGGTTCCTCTCCGAGGAGAGGAACGAGTTTCTAAAAGAATACCTGACCGCGCTGTGGAACCTGGCGGGGAAGCTCCGCCACCCGTACATCATCGGGATCGAAGAGGCACATGAGTTCATCCCTCAGGGGGTGAAGACCGAGCTGAAGGAACTGATTGCACGCGTGGCCCTGCGTGGCCGCAAACGTGGGTTAGGAGCGATCATCATCTCCCAGCGCAGCGCCAAGGTCGATAAGGATGTCCTCAGCCAGGCCGGGATGCTCTTCCTGCACCGCGTCGTCCACGAGGTGGACATGCGCGTCTATACTGAGCTCCTCCCATGGCGGAAGAACGAGACGAAAGAGATCATCACCTCTCTCGGGGTCGGCGATTGTGTCTATGTCAACGGGGATACGTCCTTCCCATCTACGTGCGGGAACGCCAGACCTTCCATGCTGGGTTCACCCCGTCGCTCGAGGTGGTCGTCACCCCCGAGTTGAAGCAAGTGAGCCAGGCGATCATCGAGCGATCGAGCACGCCAAGATGGGGAAGGGAAAGAAGTCGCGCCTGGAGGAGCTGCAGGAAGAGCTGAAGCGATTGAAGGATGCCCTGGTGGAGAAGGATGAGACCATCGCAAAGTTGGAAGGGATCGCCCGTACACTCGGCTATATCAAGGTGGAGGTCCCTTCCCCCTCGCTCCCTGAGGTGCAGAATATTTCAAAGGCGATCGTTCATTCGGTCGAGGGGGGAGTGGCCGCCGGTAGGGGTGAGTCGGCGAGAGGGTCTTCGCCACCTGTGACCGTGCAGGCGCCTGTTTCTCCCGATCCCGTGCATGAGCGGCAGTTTAGCGGGGCGGTGATCGATATCGAGGGAGCGGTGGGAGCATCCGCTGAGCTCCCCCCGGCGGTAAGACGACATATCGACCGTGTCGTCTCCCGGGTTGCCAAACAAGGTATCCTTCACCGACGCGTACTTGCGTTCGTGATCGGACATGCTCCCATCTCTCATTCTGTCGATCAGATCGCTGCTTGGACCAACTGTGCTCGTGGAGTCATCGAGGAAGATCCCCCGCGGGAGTTCCTCGATATGGGTCTGTTGTTGCGTGAGCGGCGCACCGACGGCCTTCACTACCGGAGCAATCTGAAGGGGTTCGTGACGCGTGAGTTCGGGGTCTACCAGCCGGATATCGGTGGGGGAGAATTGCACCGGATCACCCAGTGCCTGCGCGCCCGTCTTGCCGCGATCGAGGTGAGCGAAATCGCGGTTTAATCCTCTTTCTGACGACCGATAGGTCACAATAAAGAGTTGACTGCTTCCCTCTTTTTTGATAAGATTGCGTTGACAGAAGGAGGGGGCATGAAGGTAAAAATCGTTGAGCGGTATCCGACTCCGAGCGCGACGTTGCGGGCCTACGTGGTAGAGAAGGCAGACAGTCTGGAACGTTACTTCGACCGAATCATCAGTATCGACTGTGTCCTATCGGTGGAGAAAGAACGCCAGATCGCTGACTTCTATGCCCATTTGACCAACCGCAAGGTGATCAAGGCACATGAAGAATCTTCCGATATGTACGCCTCGATCGATAAGGCGATCGACCGGTTGAAACGGCAACTCGTGAAGTACAAGGACCACCTCAACGATCGGGGGACGGGGATACCCCGTGAGGGTGAGGTCCCTGAGAGCGATGCCAACCTCGATCACCGAGAGATCATCCGCACGAACACCTACTTCCGGAAGCCGATGAGTCCGGAGGAGGCCGCCTTACAACTCGATGCATTTGAGAGAGATTTCCTCGTGTTTATCGATTCTGAGTCGGATAAGGTTGGCATTATCTACCACCGTGAGGATGGAAACTACGGACTGATTGAGCCGCAGCGGTAACGTGGTCGACGATGAATAAGGAAAAAGTGTGGTAAGCGCGCTATGCCTGTTTTCTGGGAGCCTGGCCAGTCGGGTTGCCGCCCGGTTGATCGAGCGATCGCCCAGGGTCGACAAGGTTGCACTCCTTCACTTCCGTTCCCCATTCTTTGAGGAGTTCGACGGGCTGCGTGAGTTGGTGAGGGAAGAGTGGCCCGGGGTGAGCTTCCGCACGCAATCGTTAAAGAAGGATTACCGGCGGTTGGCTAACATCCCTCCTGGTTCTCCTTTCTCTCTCAAGCGTAGTTGTCTGAGTTGCCGTACCCTGATGCTCGCGCGCGCCATCCGTTACATGGAGAGGATCAAGGCCGATTTCGTCGTAACAGGGGAGATTCTCGGCCGCCACGGTCTCTCAGAGGTTGAGATGGAGCGGATCACCGAGGATTTGGGTGTGGGGGGGCTGGTTGTGCGTCCCCTTTCAGCGCAATTGCTCCCCCCGAGCCAGGCCGAGCGCGAAGGGTGGATCCGGCGAGATTCCCTGGGGGACCTGCGGGAAGGTGATCGGGATCGTTTAGCCGAACTTGCCCATCAGCTCGGTCTATCCGAGGATGATCCGATGGGATCTGATCGGCAGTGCAAACTGACCTTTCCCGGGTTTGGAAAGCGCCTGGAGAACCTGTTTGAGGAAGATCGGGTCACTCTAAACGCCCTTAAGCTTCTCGAATTCGAGATCTACTATAAACGTCCTCCAGATGTGAAGATTGTTCTGGCTACAGACGAGAACGAGAAGCGTGCTTTACAAACCTTCTTCCTGCCACAGGACCTAAGGGTCTACCTGCCACCCATCGTGGGCCGATGACGCTTGTGCGGGCCGATTGGACACGTAAGTCCCCTCGAGAGATAAAAGAGATCATCACTCTTGCTGCCCGTATCACGGTCACTCACAGCGATGCGGCTCACCTGGCGGGGGTGCAGGTTAAGTACCGGTTTGAGAAGGACAATGAGACCTCGCAGTTGAACATCCTCCCGTTCAGGTCGATCGCTGAGATTGCGAATCATTGCTTTGTCTCTAACTTCTCTTCGCCCCTCTTCGCAAACCGGGTTCCGCTTTCTTGAAAAGCAGGCTCGCAGGTTATACTCTTTATGGAAGACTCGTGCGATCTAACGTGCATAAGCGGTAATAAATAGGATGATGCAAAGGATGAACCCCGGGAAAAGGGAGAGGGGGTGGCTATGCCTTTTTATCGTTATCGCTGCAAGGAGTGCAAGAACGTCTTTAGGGTGCTGCAAAAGAACGGGGGCGATCCTTCCCCGCGGTGCCCGGAGTGTGGGAGTGTAAAGACGGAGCGCCTTCTTCCCCGCATCGGCGTCATTTATAAAGGGAACGGGTATTACACGACCGATTACGGAAACAGGGGCAAGAAGAGCAAGACAACGACTCCATCGAAGACAGAGGGGTGAGCGATTGCGGCCTTTTCATTTCTTTAATGTCTTTGCGCCCAGGGTACGATACGGTGGTCCCGCAGGCGACGGGGCCTTTTTCTGTACAGGGACCGGATAAACGGTTCGTCTGCGCAGATCTTCTTGAGGGGTGAGTCTATTGATTTCTGGCGATGATATCAAGCGTGTGAAGCTTCAGTTTGCGTCTCCATCGGTGATGGTCGGTTGGTCTCACGGGGAGGTCACCGAGTCGGAGACGATCAACTATCGAACTCACCGTGCGGAGCGCGGAGGCCTCTACGCGGAGGAGATCTTCGGGCCGGAGAACAGCTACGAGTGTGCCTGTGGGAAGTATAAAGGAAAGAAGTACGAAGGGATCACTTGCGAGAAGTGTCACGTCCTGGTAACGGATTCCTCGGTGCGGCGGGTCAATATGGGACACATCGCCTTGGCGAGTCCTGTCGTTCACTTCTGGTATCTGAAGGGGGTCTCCAGTTTGCTCGCCCGGCTCCTTGGTATGAAGAAGCGTGAGCTACAGCGGATCGCTTACTATGAGACCGAGCCGATCGAACAGATCCTCTATCTTGTCACTTCATCAGAGTGTAAAGAGGTGCGACCAGGAGAGACCCTCTATTCCTCAGAGGTACAGATCCTCAGTGGGGCCTTCTCTTTCTCCGTCGAGGAAGCTTACTATGTGGAAGATGCGCCGGAGGTCATCGCGACGGAGGGGGGGCGGGTAACGATCGAGGAACGGCGCCTGACCAACGGCGAGAAGATCCGTGCGGTGGTGATCGGATCGCAGGAGTACCCGATTGTGGGGGCTGTCGACCTCCGCATTGAGGACGGAGACGAGGTGAAGGAAGGGGCTCTGATCGCGGAGAGGCCGGTGGAGGAGCTCTGCTCGAAGACGGCCGCCGCCATGCTTATGGACCGTTATGGAGAAGGGGTCAAGGCGGAACCCCTCGATCGCGATATCCTGGATAGCCTGGTCTTTCTTGTGACGCGGGTGAAGGACCCGGCCTGTCCGCTGCGTCTTGGAGACCGGCTCACATACCTGGAGCAGCGGGCTTACGAGCGGATCTATCCCGACGGGTTCTCCGCAGCGACCGGAGCGGATGGGATCAAGGGGCTGCTCGGTGCGCTTGACTTCGATGAACTACATCGAGAACTGACGGCTGAATTGGAGCATGAGACCGCAGTCGGTAACCGGCGTCGGTTGGTTAAACGGCTGGAGGTTGTCGACCAGCTCCGTGCCTCGGGAAACAACCCGCAGGACATGATCCTCGAAGTGATCCCGGTCCTCCCGCCGGCGCTCCGGCCGATGATCCAGCTTGAGGGAGGGAAGTTCGCTACCACGGACCTGAACGACCTTTACCGTCGCATCATCAACCGAAACAATCGATTGAAAAAGCTGATCGATATGGGGGCTCCGGAGGTCATCCTGCGCAACGAGCGCCGGATGTTACAGGAGGCGGTCGATGCCCTGATCCATAATGAGAAAAAAGAGAGCCCGATCCGTGGACGTGACAATCGCCCTTTGAAGTCGCTCTCGGAGCGGATTCACGGGAAACACGGACGTTTGCGCCGCAACCTCCTCGGGCGTCGAGTTGACTACTCGGGACGAGCGGTTATCGTTGTCGATCCGAAGCTTAAGCTCTCCCAGTGCGGTATCCCCAAAAAGATGGCCCTCGAGCTGTTCAAGCCGTTCATCCTGCACCACCTTGAATCGACGACCTTCTCCGATTTTGACGAGATCAAGAACAAGGCCCTCCTTGGCGGTATGCCTGAGGTGTGGGACATCCTGGAAAGCTGATCAAGGATCACCCTGTCCTATTGAACCGGGCGCCGACCCTGCACCGCCTCTCGATTCAGTCCTTCGAGCCGGTCCTTGTGGATGGCGAGGCGATCCATATCCATCCCCTGGTCTGTACACCGTACAACGCCGATTTTGACGGGGATCAGATCGGCGGTTCACCTCCCTCTCTCGCCGGAGGCGATCGCTGAGGCCCGCGAGCTGATGGCTGCCCCGCGGAACATCCTCTCTCCCGCCCATGGAGAACCACTCAGCCTCCCTACACAGGATCCGGTCTTTGCCTACTACTACTTGACCCTCCTCGATCCCGATACAAAAGGGGCTGGGAAGTACTTCCGCGATGTTTCTGAGGCGCGAAGGGCATGTGAGGAGGGGTTCCTCGACCTGCACAGTCCGGTGAAGATCCGTATTGATGGGGAGATCATCGATACCACCCTCGGACGGGCCGAATTGAACGCGGTCTTCCCGCGCGAGATTCGGGATTATGACCGGGTGATGGATCGTCGCGCTATCAAACGGCTGGTGATGGAGTGCTACCATGCTTTGGGTGGGAGCGAACTGCGGAGGTGCTCGATGACCTGAAGGACCTGGGATTCAAGTACGCAACCCTCGCAGGGTTGACCATCTCCCTTAAGGATTGTCTCATCCCTCCGGAGAAGGAAACTATCATCAAGAACTCCTACGCGGCGGTTCGCCGGATTAACAAGATGTACGATATCGGTTTGGCCACGGAGGAGGAGCGGGTACAGGCCGTGATCCGTATCTGGCGGCGTACGGTCGATGCGGTGGAGGCGGCGACGATGGAGAACCTGCGCCGGTACAAGTACAACTCCGTGTACGGGATCGTGACCTCCGGGGCCCGCGGGGGCCGGACCAGGTGAAGCAGCTCTGCGGGATGCGCGGCCGATGGCCGGACCATCGGGGGAGATCATCGAGATGCCGGTCATCTCCAACTTCCGTGAAGGCTTGGACATGATGGAGTACTTCATCTCCACCCATGGAGGGCGGAAAGGAGCGGCCGATACAGCGCTTAAGACCGCGGACTCCGGGTATCTGACCCGACGGTTGGTCGATGCCACCTCGGATATGATCATCCGCGAGATCGACTGTGGGACCACGCAGGGATAGAGATCGATCCCTTGCGGTTCAGCAAGTACGATGTGATGGAGTCGATCGAGGAGCGGATCTACGGACGGGTTACAGCACGACCGATCATCGATCCGGCCACCGGCGAGGTGCTCGTGGATGCCGGTACATGGATCACACGGACGATGGCCTCCTGTATCGGCGCGCTGGAGGTTCCTCTCTCCGTTGACGACGAGGAACGGCTCATCGGGACAAAGAGCGTGGAGGATGTCTTGGATCCGGTTACCGGCAGAGGGATCCTACAGGCGGATGAGGTGATCACCCCGCGCCTGATCGAGGCCTTGCGTGCTGCGAAGGTCTCTCAGGTGAGGGTCAGGCCGCAAATCGTGATCCGCTCGCCCATGACCTGTGAGACAGTAGGCGGTATCTGCCAGCGCTGTTATGGCTACGACATGAGCAATCACCAGCCGGTGCAGATGGGGACCGCAGTCGGGGTCATTGCGGCGCAATCGGTCGGTGAACCGGGGACGCAGCTTACGATGAGGACCTTCCACACAGGGGGTGTGGCGGGCGAGGACATCACACAGGGGCTCCCCCGCGCCGAAGAGCTGTTCGAGGCGCGGAAGACGATGAAGAGCGCTCAGGCAGGGATCTCCCCCCTGGACGGGTATGTCTCCTCAGTGACACCGCTGGAGACGGGGCGAGATCTAGTTGAGATCATCGGCGAACTCAGGATCGTTGAGGTCCCTGAGAGCCTTGTACGCGTGGAGGTGGGGGATGAGGTCGACGGCTCCGGTTTGATCGATGTCGGCAGCCCGTGCACAGGGGAGGTCTACTTCCTCCACCGGGGGGATCTGCAGGAGATCTTGGTGATCGATACAGCGGGGGGGGATCGAGCTTACCACCTCCCTTCCGGAGCCAATCCGCGAGTGAAAGACGGGGATGTAGTCGAGGCGGGTGAGGCACTCACCGAAAGGTTCAACATCGAACCGTTCGTTGCGGATCGAACGGGAACTGTCGAGATCCCTGAGGGTAAGGAGAGGTCATTCCTCGTTGTCGGTGAGGATGGAACGACTGTGGAGCACGAGATCCCTTACGGTGCTCGTATGATGGTCGAACCAGGGAGCAAGGTCAAGGAAGGGACACAGTTGACCTCGCGCTCGAAGCCGATCTTTATCGCCGCTGAGGCAGGGGGGACCGTGCTTCTGCTTTCGGACAGAATCGTCGTCTACAACCCTGAAGGGCACGCCATACGCTTCCCCCTAACCCGTGATATCTCTTGCTTGCACGGAGATGGGGAGAAGGTGCATGCGGGGAGTAAGCTTGTCCGGGTGGAGATTCCCCACCTCGGACTGTTGAAGGTCGAGAAGATCGAGAAGAAAGAGGGGATCGCCAGGCTCTCCGTCCGCCCGAAGAGCGAGGTGGAGATCGACCAGATGGCGACGGTACGCAAAGGGGCCAAGGTGAGAAAAGGGGATCTCCTTACAAAAGGAGTGGTCGCTCCCCACACCCTCCTCGACATGGCGGGAGTCCAGAGGACGCGCGATTATTTACTTACAGAGATTCACAAGGTTTATAGAGCGCAGGGGGTGGACATCAACGACAAGCACCTCGAGGTGATCATCCGCCAGATACTGAACAACGTTCGCATCGTGGAGCGGGGGGACTCCCGGTTCCTGTTGAACGACCTGGTCATGCTGGAGGAGTTCCAGCAGGAGGTGCGGGAGCTTTCCTTGTGGAACCAAGAGGCGGCGCGGGTCCGCAAGGCGGCGATCGGGAAGACGGTCGCTGAGGACATCGTCGCCAAGGGACACTTGATCGCATCGCGGGGCGATCTCCTCATCGAAGAGGTTCTAGCTGCAGCACGGAGGGCCGGTCTTGATCTGGTCCGCGTTCTGCAAGGAGAGGAACCGATTGAGATTCCACTCACTGAGAAGCGCCTTCCCATTGGTGAGCGCGAGCTGTTACGCATCTCCAAAGCGGCGTTACAAACGAAGGGATGGCTCTCCGCAGCCTCGTTCCAACGAACGACCAAGGTCCTCTCGGAGGCGGCATTGAGAGGTGAGACCGACGAGTTGGAGGCTTGAAGCCGAGCGTGATTGTGGGAAAAAAGATTCCCTGTGGGACAGGGTTCCGCGTCGCACAATCCCCTGGAGAGGTTGCCGATGAAGAGAGTCCGGTTGAGGGGGAGAGCAAGAGCAGGGTTTGGAAGAATCTTGACAGGTTTATAGCGTGAATCTATAATCTGCTACAACTTTGGAGTGTGATTATGCCGACAATTAACCAACTTATCCGATTGGGGCGTAAGCCGAAAGTAAAGAAGGGCAAGGCTCCAGCACTGGGTGGTTGCCCGATGCGCCGCGGGGTCTGTACACGTGTGTACACCCGCACCCCCAAGAAGCCGAATTCCGCCTTGCGTAAGGTGGCACGCGTGCGCCTGAGCAACGGGAAAGAGGTCACCGCCTATATCGGCGGAGAGGGGCACAACCTGCAGGAGCACTCGATGGTGATCGTACGCGGTGGGCGTGTAAAGGACCTTCCGGGTGTCCGCTACCACATCGTTCGCGGTCCATTGGACGCGGAAGGGGTCGCGGGTCGCCGTCAGGGTCGCTCGAAGTATGGTGCCAAGAAGGGGAGCTAGGGAGGGAAAGGATGCAGATACCAGGTCGTGATGTCAAGCCTGACGTCAAGTACAACAGCAAGCTCCTCGCAAAGCTGATCAACTACGTGATGCAAGAGGGGAAGAAGTCGATCGCGGAAAGGATCGTTTACGACGCCATGGACCAGATCAACGAGCGGAGCGATACACCCGCTCTTGAGGTCTTCAACACGGCGATTAGCAACTGTTCTCCGCGGTTGGAGGTGCGTACCCGCCGTGTCGGTGGTGCGAACTATCAGGTTCCCTATGAGGTCCCGCAAGATCGGCAGATCGCTCTTGCACTGCGGTGGATCGTTCGTGCCGCCCGCGAACGTGGTGGTCATACGATGGGCGGGCGCCTCGCCGCGGAGATCCTAGATGCGGCGCGCAAGGAAGGGAAAGCCTACAACAAGCGGTTGGATGTCCACCGCATGGCCGAGGCAAACAGGGCTTTTGCTCACTATCGCTGGTAGTCCGAGTTTGCATATGGTTAGCGGTCAGGGCTGAAATCACGAATAACATGAATGAATTGCACGAAGATAGTGTTTTCAAGGATGGGGTCTTCCATCGGGGATTGCCGTACCGAGCAATGGCGGCGATCTCAGAAGATGCATGGACACGTGCGAGCGCCGGAAGAATTCGAATTATTCGTGATCTGCTTGGGCTTGCTTGTAACAGCGAGGAAAAGAACGTACAGGAACGCTAAACAAGCACCCGAGTTCTTTAATCTCCCTGATTTTCCAACAGAGCGGCTTATAAGAAGAGGGTGGTTATGCCCGGCGATGATTCCGTGGCGATAGAACGTGTTCGTAACATCGGTATCGTGGCGCACATCGATGCCGGGAAGACGACGACCACGGAACGGATCCTCTATTACACCGGCCGCACCCACAAGATGGGGGAGGTCCACGAAGGGGATACCGAAATGGATTGGATGCCCCAGGAGCGGGAGCGGGGGATCACCATCACCTCGGCGGCGACGACCTGCTCCTGGGCCAATCATCGGATCAACATCATCGATACCCCCGGCCATGTCGACTTCACCGCCGAGGTAGAGCGGTCGTTGCGTATCCTGGACGGCGGGGTGGTCATCTTCTCCGGTGTAGAGATGGTCGAATCCCAGTCGGAGGTGGTCTGGCGTCAGGCCGATCGCTATCGGATTCCCCGCTTGGCGTTCGTGAACAAGCTCGATCGTGTGGAATCGAGCTTCGAGAAGACCGTGGAGATGATCGGTGAACGGTTGGGGGTCGTCGTTGTTCCGCTGCAGCTTCCCTACCGGGATGAAGACCGGCATCTACTCGGGATGATCGACCTCTTCTATCGGCGGTTGATCGTCTGGGAGAAGGAGAGCAAGGGGGAGCGCTACGAGTTCCTTCCCGTTCCCGACGTGATGCACGATGAGGTCGAACGCTATCGTGAGACCGTGATCGAACGGATTGCTGAGATCGATGATCGGGTGATGGAGGCCTATCTTGCGGGGCAGGATGTGGATGAATCAGCATTTCACGCTGGGCTTCGTCGTGGGTGTATCGAGCACGGTTTCGTCCCCGTCCTGGGGGGAGCGGCCTTCCAGAATCAAGGGATCCAACCGCTCCTCGATGCGGTGGTGCGCTACCTCCCCTCGCCGGTCGATGTGCCGCCGCTGCAAGATGTGAGGAGTGGAGAGGTGCGTGCGGCTTCGACAGAGGAGCCGTTCTCGGCGCTGGCGTTCAAGGTCGTCACCGATCGCTACGCTGGTCGATTGGTCTTTGTCCGTGTCTATTCGGGGCGTGTGAAGGCGGGAGGGCATCTGTTCAATATGTCGACAGGGAAGGGCCTTCGGTTGACGAAGATCTTCCGCATGCACGCCAATCAACGTACCCTGCTCGAGGAGATGGAGGCAGGGGATATCGTGGCCGTAGTCGGCTCTGGGGAGATCTCGACCGGGGACACACTCTGCACTAAGTCGTCTCCGATCTTGCTAGAGAAGATCGAGTTTCCCGAGCCCGTGGTCTTCATCGCGGTCGAACCGCGCACCGAGGCCGAACAAGGAGCCCTCCTCGAGGGATTGGAGAAACTCGCTGCGGAAGACCCGACCTTTCATGTGCACTTCGATGAGACGATGAACCAGACGATCATTTCGGGGATGGGGGAGCTGCACCTTGAGGTCCTTATTCGTCGGTTGCGTGAGGAGTTCGGAACCTTCGTTCACGTTGGGAAGCCGCAGGTTGCTTACCGGGAGACACTGCGCGAGCCGATCGAAGTGGAGGAGAAGTTTGTAAGACAGGTCGGTGGGCGCGGTCAGTACGGCACGTGATCATCCGCTTCGAGCCCCTCCCGCGCGGAAGCGGCTTCCAATTTGCGGATCAGGCTAAGGAGAGTGATATCCCTCGGGAGTATAGAGCACCGATCGAGGAAGGCGTGCGTGAGACGTTGACAAATGGCCCCCTTGCCGGTTATCCTTTGGCCGATATTGGAGCCACCTTGACCGGTGGGTCTTTTCATCCGGTGGATTCGTCCGAGCTGGCCTTTCGAGCGGCCGCTGTGGCTGCGCTGCATAAGGCATACAGGCTCGGGAGTTTTGATCTGCTTGAGCCGATCATGGAAGGGGAGGTCATTACTCCGGGCGACTACTTGGGAGAAGTGTTGGAAGACCTGGCGCGTCGGCGTGGGGAGATCCGTGAACTGCAGTCGCGGGAGACGGTACAGATCATTTTTGTCTCCATTCCGTTGGGGGAGACGTTTGGATATGCGACGCGTCTGCGTTCGTTGACGCAGGGGCGGGCAACTTACACGCTGCGTGTGACGCGCTATGATGTAGTGCCGGAAGGGCTGAAAGAGAAGATCATCAGGAGCAGAGGTTATTAAAGATGGCGAGAGAGAAGATCAGAATCAAGCTGCGAGGTTACGATCACGAGCTGGTCGATAGTTCGATCAAGAAGATCGTGGACTCGGCCAAGCGTCCCGGGCCAAGATCTCCGGTCCTATTCCTCTTCCTACGGAGAGACGGATCTACACGGTTCTGCGGTCCCCGCACATCGATAAGCGGTCGATGGAGCACTTTGAACGGCGTATCCATACCCGCCTGCTCGATATTAAGGAGCCGACCTCAGAGACGATCAATGCCCTGATGGACATTGAGCTCCCCACGGGGATCGATATCGAGATTAAGCTGTAAAGCGACGGAGGTTTGGGCGGATGGCTCTAGCGATCTTAGCACGAAAGATAGGGATGACGCAGTTGTTCGTCGATGGCGCTGCTGTCGGAACGACCGTGGTGGAGACGAGGCCGTGTACGGTGGTGCAGGTGAAGACGGTGGAGACGGACGGGTACAACGCGCTCCAACTCGCCTACGATGAGGTTGCGGAGCGGAAGGTGACGCGTCCCCTTCAAGGGCACTACAAGAAGGCGGGTGTCCCGCCACACCGGCACTTGTTCGAAGCGCGGGTGGATGACGTGGCGGCGTACAAGGTGGGAGATCGGGTTGGGGTTGATATCTTCTCCGAAGGGGAGAAGGTCGATGTGATCGGGACTTCGCGCGGATTAGGGTTTCAGGGAGTGGTGAAGCGGTGGGACTTTGCCGGCGGTCCGAAGACGCACGGATCCCACTTCCATCGGCGTCCGGGATCGGTGGGAAACTGTGTGAATCCGGGGCGTGTGGTCAAGGGGAAGAAGCTCCCTGGCCAGACCGGAAACCGTCGCGTTACGATCAAAGGACTGAAGGTCTTGCGTGTCGATCCGGAGAGGAACCTGTTGATCCTCAAAGGGGCGACTCCAGGTGCACGCGGGACAATCTTGCAGCTGAGGAAGAGCCATGGTTGAAGCGAAACAGTATACACTTGAGGGTACGGGAGAACCCCAGGTCGTCGCGTTGGAGGAAGGGATCTTTGCGGCGGAGGTTAATCGTGACCTGCTGCACCGTGCTGTGCGGATGCAGCTTTTAAACCGTCGACAAGGGACGAGCTCAACGAAGACGCGGGGTGAAGTCCGTGGAGGAGGGCGTAAACCCTGGCGGCAGAAGGGGACCGGGCGCGCACGTGCCGGATCACGCCGCTCGCCCGTGTGGGTCGGTGGCGGAACGATCTTCGGCCCCAAGCCGCGCAGTTATCATATCAAGCTGACGAAGAAGATGCGTAAAGGAGCCCTTTCCTCCGCCCTCTCCGATCGTGCACGCGATGGTAAGATCGTTCTTATCGACCGCATAAAGTTCGATTTGCCGAAGACCAAGGAGGCGATCTCCTTGCTGGAGCGGTTGGGGATGACCTCCACCACTCTGGTTGTGGTCGGGAAAGATGAGTATAATCACGCGGTCAAGAAGTCCTTCTCCAACCTTCATGGAGTGAAGTGTCTCGCCTGCGCCGGGATCAACGTGTACGACATCCTGCGTCATGAGGGGTTGGTGTTGACGCGTGCCGCTATTGATGAGTTGAAGGAGAGGTTCTAAAGATGGCTAAGCTGGTTCATGCAGAGGACATCATCCTTGCGCCGATTCTGACTGAAGAGACATGGTCTAGGATGGAGGAGAACAAGTATTCCTTCCGTGTAGCCCTCGGCGCAAACAAGATCGAGATTCGCAAGGCGGTGGAGGAGCTGTTCAAGGTGAAGGTCGAGAAGGTCTGGACCGCGAACAAGAAAGGGAAGCCTCGCCGGGAGCGGTTGAACCAGCTGCACGGGCGGACGTCGCGTTGGCGCAAGGCGATCGTGAAGTTGGCCCCAGGTGATCGGATCGACGTAATGGGGGGGTAAGAAAGCATGCCTTTGAAGAGATTTAAGCCGACATCAGCGGGACGCCGCCACGCCGATCTGCCCGATTTCAGCGAGCTGACATCGGTCGCGCCGGAGAAGAGCCTGCTGCGCCCGATGCCCAAGAAAGGAGGGCGGAACAGCCGTGGGAAGGTGACTGTGCGCTTTCGTGGTGGTGGGCATAAGCGCCGGTACCGGGTCATAGATTTTTCCCGCAGCAAGGATGGGGTTCCAGCACGAGTCGTCTCCCGTGAGTACGATCCGAACCGTTCGGCGTGGATCACCCTCCTTCACTACGCCGATGGGGAGAAGAGGTATATCCTTGCGCCGGTATCGCTTGAGATCGGAGCGCAGGTGGAGGCGGGAGAGGAAGCGGAGATTCGGGTTGGGAACGCCCTTCCGCTGCGCCGTATCCCCTTGGGTGCGGTGATTCATAACCTCGAGTTGACCCCCGGCAGCGGCGGGAAGGTTGCGCGCTCGGCGGGAACCTCGGCGAAGCTGATCGGTAAGGAGGGGAAGCGGGCCCACATCCGGATGCCTCCGGGGAAGTACGGATCTTCAATGTGGAGTGTCGGGCCACGATCGGCGAGGTATCCAATCCCGATCATAAGAACGTGAAATCCGGCAAGGCTGGTCGCACCAGGCATCTGGGACGCAAGCCCCATGTGCGCGGTGTGGCGATGAATCCGGTCGACCATCCGCATGGTGGGCGGTGAAGGGCGCGCCCGCGTCGGTCGCCCCCAGGTCTCACCGACCGGGAAGCTGGCCAAGGGTGGGCGCACACGGAAGAAGAGCAAGCGATCGAGCGCCCTGATCGTGCGCCGCGCCGGCAAGGGGAGACGATAAGGAGTTTGTAGATTATGCCGAGGTCGACAAAGAAAGGACCGTATGTGTTGGAGAGCCTCCTCGAGAAGGTGCAGAAGGCCAAGAGGGGAGAGCTTGCGGAGATAAAGACGTGGTCACGAGCCTCGATGATCACCCCGGAGATGGTGGGGTTGACGATCAAGGTTCATAACGGAAAGGTGCACGTGCCCGTTTACATTGTAGAGAACATGGTCGGGCACAAGTTGGGGGAGTTCGCTCCGACACGGACCTTCCGTAGTCACGGTGGAATGAAGAAGAAGCGGGCACCAGGCCTGACGTAGGGGAGAGAGGATGGAAGCACGTGCAGTAACAAGAAGTGTTCGTCTGTCCCCGCGCAAGGCACGGTTGGTGATCGATGTGATTCGCGGGAAGAACGTTAATGAGGCGCTCAAGATCGTCTCTTTGTCGAATAAGAAGGCGGCGCGGCCGATTCGGAAGACCTTGGAATCGGCGATCGCCAATGCGGAGAACAACTACGATGTCGACGTCGATCGGCTGTTCGTTGTGCGGGCCACTGTCGATATGGGCCGTAGCTTGCGGCGGTTGAGACCGCGGGCGATGGGACGGGCCGATATCGTCCGCCGGCCGACGAGCCATATCACGATCGTCGTGGGCGAGAAAAGGAGTGCATGATGGGCAGAAGGTCCATCCGATCGGATTTAGGGTAGGGGTGACGCGCAAGTGGATCTCCAACTGGTACAACCCCAAACTGGCTCCGGAGTACATCGCCGAGGATAAAAGGATCCGCGACCTGATCGGCGAGCGGTACCGCCGCGCGGCGATCGCTGAGGTGAACATCGAGCGGTCCAAGAGGAGCGTGTGTCGATCGTCATCCGCTCGGCGCGGCCGGGGATCATCATCGGTCGTGGGGGGGCGAGATTCAGAGTTTGCAGAGGGCACTGGAAGAGTTGACCGGACGGACGGTGAAGGTGTCGATCAAAGAGGTCGAACGGCCCGACCTGGAGGCGGTCCTCGTCTCACAGGATGTGGCGATGCAGATCGAAGGTCGTATCGCTCCGGCGCGCGCGATGAAGGAAGTCATCCGGCGGGTGATCGGTGCCGGTGGCGAAGGGGTTAAGATCAAGGTCAGCGGGAGGTTGGGTGGAGCGGAGATCGCCCGTTCGATTACGATGATGGAAGGGCGTGTTCCTCTGCAGACGATCCGTGCGGATATCGACTACGGCTTCACTGAGGCGAGGACGAAGTACGGGAATATCGGCGTGAAGGCGTGGGTCTTTCGTGGGGAGCATACCCCGGGGATGGCTAAGCTGGATGAGGTGAATTAGTAATGGCACTTCTGTTTCCGAAGAGAACGAAGTACAGGAAGTTTCATCGTGGCCGCATGAAGGGGAAGGCGAGCCGGGGTTGCGAGATTGCGTTCGGGGAATACGGGATTCAGGCCTTGGCGCCGGCGTGGATCACCGCGCGGCAGATCGAGGCCTGCCGTACGACCATCTCCCGGCAGACGCACCGCGATTCCAAGACCTGGATCCGCATCTTTCCCGATAAGGCGATCACCAAACACCCGGCGGAAGCACGGATGGGGAAAGGGAAAGGCCCTGTCGATCACTGGGTGGCTGTGGTCAAGCCTGGGACCATCTTGTTTGAGATCGCGGGGGTCGGTGAGAAAGAAGCGAAGCGCGTGCATGAACTTGTCAGCCATAAACTGCCTATTCCTACGCGACTGAAGCGCAAGACGGTATTGGGAGGAGAGGTATGAGAGCCGAGGAGCTGCGCGAATTGACAGTGGAGGAACTGCGTCAGAAGGAACGGGAGTTCAAGAGAAAACTGTTCAATCTGCGGTTCCAGTTAGCGGGAGGAGAACTGGATAATACGGCTGAGCTTTCGAAGACCCGCCAGGATATCGCTCGGGTGATCACAGTGGCCCGTGAGAAAGAGCGGGGGGCAAGAGGATGAAGAAGGTGAAGATCGGACATGTTGTGAGTGACCGCATGGCGCAGACGATTGTGGTTTGTGTCGAGGAGCAGCGCCTCCATCGGCGCTATCGCAAACGTATCAAGCAGCATTTCAAGTTCTACGCGCATGACCCGGCCGGCGCAGCAGGGATCGGGGATCTGGTGAAGATCGAAGAAGCGCGTCCCTACAGCCGGTTGAAGCGCTGGAGACTGGTAGAGATTATCGAGAAAGCGGAGGCGGAGTCGTGATCCAGATGCAGACGATGTTGAGGGTGGCGGATAACTCCGGGGCGAAGCTGATTCGTTGCATCAATGTCCTCGGACCCTCGAACCGACGGTGGGGGGAGATCGGCGATATCGTTGTCGGTTCAGTCCGCAAGCGCCTTCCAACGAGTGATATCGAGAAAGGTCAGATCGTGAAGGGTGTCATCGTCCGTACGCGTAGTGCTTATCGGCGGAAGGATGGGACCTACATCCGATTCGATGACAACGCGGTCGTTCTCATTAACGCCCAGGGAGAGCCGGTGGGGACACGCGTCTTCGGACCGGTGGCACGGGAGTTACGGGATAAGAAGATGATGCGGATCATCTCCCTTGCCCCTGAGGTCCTTTAAGGAGGAGCTAGCGATGAGAAAGGTACGCAAAGGGGATAGGGTGAAGGTCATCTCCGGCAATGACCGTGGAAAGGTGGGGAAGGTGATGGTCGTCTACCCTGAACAGGAGAGGATCATCGTGGAGAACGTGCATATGATCACCAAGCACCAGCGGGCGACTCAGACCCTCCGTGAGCCGGGGATCATCAAACGCGAGGGGAAGATTCACATCTCTAATGTGCTTTTGATCTGCCCGGAGTGTGGGGTGCCGACGCGGGTTGGATTCACGGTGGTGGAGGGTGAGAAGATGCGTCGTTGCAAGCAGTGTGGGGAGACTTTCAGGTAAAAGATGCTACGTGAGAAGTTTGAGAAAGAGGTGGCTCCTCAGTTGATGAAGGAGCTTCACCTGTCGAATGTGATGCAGGTTCCGCGGTTGGAGAAGATCGCCATCAACATGGGCGTCTCCGATAAGGATAACCCGAAGGTGCTTGAAGGAGCGGTGAAGAACCTGACGAAGATTGCCGGACAGAAGCCGGTTGTGACAAGGGCAAGGAAGTCGATCTCTGATTTTCACCTGACCGAGGGGGACCCGATCGGATGCAAGGTGACGCTTAGGCGTGACCGGGCGTATGAGTTTCTGAATAAGTTATGCAATGCGGTTTTCCCTGGGATTCGAGACTTCCGTGGTCTCTCGTCCTCTTCGTTCGATGGGCGGGGGAACTATACGCTCGGTTTAAGTGAGCAGTTGATCTTTCCGGAGATCTCCTATAATGAGATCACCGCGACGCAAGGGATGGATATTACGATCGTCACCACGGCGAGAACCGACCAAGAGGCTACGCCCTGTTGAAGGGGCTTGGTTTTCCTTTTAAGGATTAGGAGCGGTTATGGCGAAGAAAGCGCTGATATTGAAGAGCAAGAAGGAACCGAAGTATTCGACGAGGACGTACAATCGGTGCAGCTTATGTGGGCGTCCGCATGCGTACATCCGCGACTTCGGGATCTGCCGGCTCTGCTTCCGCAAGCTCGCGCATAAAGGGGAGATCCCGGGCGTAAAGAAGTCAAGCTGGTAGAAGGGAGAAGCAATAATGATGATATCGCATCCTGTCGCTGATATGTTGACTCGGATCCGAAACGCGAGCGCGAAGTTTCATCCTGAGGTGTCGATGCCGCACTCGAAGATGAAAGAAGCGATCGCCCGCATCCTCGAGGCCGAAGGATATATCGAGAGCTATACAGTGATTCCGCGTGATCCGCAGCCTGAGCTTTCGCTCAAATTGAAGTATCGCGGGGAGCGGAGTCACGCAAAGCAGGCGATCACGGCGATCAGGCTGGTGAGTAAGCCGAGTCGTCGTGTCTATATGGGGAAGGACGAGATCCCACGGCCGTTGGGAGGGATGGGGATCTGTATCGTCTCCACCTCCCAGGGCGTTCTCGCCGGTCATGAGGCGAGAGAACGGGGGATCGGCGGCGAGGTCCTCTGTGAGGTCTTTTAAGGTGGTATCTGATGTCTAAGGTGGGAAAAGTCCCGGTAACGATCCCTGATGGTGTGAAGGTCAGTGTGACGCAGATGTCGATCGCGGTGGAAGGGAAGCACGGTCGCTTGGTGCAGGACTACCGTCCCGATCTCGTGGCGATCGAGGTTGGTGAGGGAGTGGTTACGGTGACCCGTCGGAAGGAAGGGAAACAGTATCGCGCCTTTCACGGGCTGTACCGAAGCCTGCTTTCGAATATGGTCCACGGAGTTACGGAGCGGTGGGAGAAGGTGCTGTTGGTGAAAGGGCTCGGCTACCGCGCGCGGCTGCAGGGTAAGACCCTCATCCTCGACCTCGGTTATTCGAACCCGGTGGAATATCCTCTGCCGGACGGAATCGAGGCAGAGCTCCCCAATCCGAACGAGATCATCCTGCGGGGAATCGATAAACAAGAGGTCGGCCAGGTCGCCGCCGAGATCCGGGCGCTTCGCAAGCCGAATGTCTACAGCGGAAAGGGTATCAGGTACAAGGATGAACAGGTACTGCACAAAGCGGGCAAGCTCGGCGGTCAGGGTGCTTCATAGGGAGTGTGAGAGAGATGGCAAGGATCAATAGAAGAGCGGAGCGTATCAAGCGTCACCGCCGTCTCCGAAAGAAGATCTACGGGACAAGAGTACGGCCGCGGTTGTGTGTTAATAAGAGCCTGCACCACCTCTACGTCCAGTTGATCGACGATGAAGCCGGGCAGACGTTGGCCTCGGCGTCGACCCTGGACCCTCAGCTCAGAGGAGAGGTGAGCGGCTGCAACATCCCTGCTGCGGAGAAGGTAGGGGCACTTTTGGCCGAGAGGGCAAGGGCTAAAGAGATTGAAGCGGTGACCTTTGATCGCGGTGGTTACCTTTATCATGGGGTTGTAGCCACGCTGGCGGAGGCTTGTCGCAAGGGAGGGTTGAGGTTTTGATCACCACGCGTCGTCCAACCGACGAGTTTGAGAACGAAATAATCGATATCAGGCGGGTCAGCAAGGTCACCAAGGGTGGTCGAAACCTGAAGTTTCGAGTGACGATCGTCGTTGGCGACCGCAAAGGCCGTGTGGGGGTCGGATTGGGAAATACGACCGAGATCCCGCGCGCTATTCAACAGGCCGTTCGCGATGCGAAGAAGAACATGATCACCGTCAACTTGAACGGAGGAGTGCTTCCGCACGAGGTGACGGGAAAGTTCAAGGCGGGGAAGGTCCTGTTGAAACCGGCCCACCCTGGGACCGGAATCATCGCTGGGGTCACCGTGGGCGCGATCTGCCGCCTGGCCGGGATCGAGGATGTCCTCACAAAGTCCCTGGGGACAACCAACCCGCTCACGCTCGCAAGGGCGACGATCGATGGTCTGTCCCAATTGCGCAGCCGCGAAGAGGTGGAGGCGCTGCGGGGGGTCTCGCAAGCGGCGCGGGAGGAGGTTAAGAATGAGGCTTGAGGATCTTCGCCCGACGAAGGGAAGTGTGCACCGACGGAAGCGCGTCGGGCGCGGGTATGGGTCCGGCCGTGGTGGACACGAATGCGGCCGCGGGAACGGGGGGGCAGAACTCCCGCAGTGGCGGCGGTGTCCGTCCCGGTTATGAGGGCGGACAGACCCCGATCTGGATGCGTTTTCCTAAGCGGGGGTTCCGTAACCCTGCTCGTATCGAGTACGCCTGCGTCAACCTGGATACCCTGGAGAGCCGTTTCGCAGAACAGGCTGAGGTGACGCTCGAGGAACTGCGTGCGATGAAGGTGATCAAGGGGCGTGCGTCACGCTTGAAGATCCTCGGACGAGGTGAGTTGACCAAGCCATTGACAGTACGTGCACATCGCTATACCCGCACGGCAAAAGAGAAGATCGAGCAGGCCGGTGGAAGGGCTGAGGTGGTGTGAGGATGTGGGAAAAGATCGTAAATATATTCCACGTTCCGGAGCTGCGCAAGCGAATTCTGTTTACTCTGGGGGCGATCATCATCTTCCGTTTAGGGACGCATATTCCCGTTCCCGGTGTCGATTCCGAGGCATTGAAGCAGTTCTTCGCCAGCCAGGCTGGAGGCATCTTTGGCTTTTTAAACATGTTCACCGGAGGGGCGCTGCAGCGCTTCTCGCTCTTCGCCCTCGGGGTGGCTCCGTACATCAACGCGTCGATCATCTTCAGCCTTCTCACCTCGGTCGTCCCCAAGCTGAAGGAATTGCAACAGCAAGGGCGAGAGGGACGGCGGAAGATCACCGCCTACACCCGCTGGGCGACCCTTGTTTTGGCGATCGTCCAGGGGGCGACGATGACCACGTTGATCGTGAACTGGCACCTTGCCCAGCCGACGGTCTGGTTCTACCTCAGCTCGATCATTACCCTGACCACCGGGACGATCTACTTGATGTGGCTCGGGGAGCGGATGACGGAGAACGGGATCGGAAACGGGATCAGCATGATCATCATGATCGGGATCCTCTCCCGCTTCCCTGCGCAACTGCAGACGACGTACAACGATATCTCCACCGGGTCGGTGAGCCCGTTCTGGGGAGTGGCCATGATCCTTCTGTTCGTGGTGGTGATCGCCGGGGTGATCATGGTGCAGCTGGGGCAGCGGAAGATAGTCATTCAGTATGCGAAGAGGACCTCCGGCCGCCGCATCTACGGGGGGCACACCTCTCACCTGCCGATCCGGGTCAATCAGGGCGGTGTCATTCCGATCATCTTCGCCATGGCCATACTGACTCTACCGATGACTATATTCCAAGCGATCCCGTCGCTTAACTGGATGGTCCCCTACATTCAGAACGGGAGCCCGATCTACATTGTCTGCTACGTGCTTCTCATCTTCTTCTTCACCTATTTCTACAGTTCGATCGTCTTCGATCCGCAGGATGTGGCGAAGAACGTGCGTGAGTCAGGGGGGTTCATCCCTGGGGTGCGGCCGGGGAAACCGACGGCCGACTACATATCCGGGGTCCTGAATCGGATCCTGTTGGTGGGGGCCGTCTTCCTCGCCGGGATCGCTGTGTTACCGTACATCTTCGCAGGGCTGAGCGGGCTCAGTGGGATGTATCTCATCGGGGGGACGTCGCTCCTGATCGTGGTCGGAGTGGGACTCGATACAATCATGCAGATTGAGGCGCACCTCGTGATGCGCCACTACGAGAGCCTGACCAAAACGGGTGGGCTGCTCGGACGAAGGCGGTGACGATATGCGTAAGAAAATCGCTCTTCTCGGCCCTCCTGGAGCGGGTAAGGGGACCCAGGCGAAGCTGATCGCGGCAAGGAGCGGCCTCATTCACCTATCAACAGGGGACATCCTCCGCGATGAGGTGGCACGTGCGACCGAGCTCGGCCGAGCGGCAAAGGGGTATATGGATCGGGGCGACCTGGTTCCGGACCGGCTGATCATCGATATGATCAAGGGCCGGATCGCGCAAGCGGACGGGTTTATCCTGGATGGGTTCCCCCGGACTGTGGCGCAGGCTGAGGCGTTGACCGATATCACGCCGATCGATCTCGCGATTAACATCGCTCTGTCACGCGAGGATGTGATTGACCGGCTCTCCTCTCGCCGTGTTTGCCGCGAGTGCGGCAAGATCTACAACCTTCTCTTCAATCCGCCCGCGGATGAGGAACGCTGTGATGCCTGCGGTGGGGAACTCTTCCAGCGTGATGACGATCGGCCGGCGGTGATCGAGAACCGCTACGATGTTTACATGCAAGCGACAGCCCCTTTGATCGATTTCTACCGTACGCGTGGGGTATTGCACGAGGTCGATGGGGCGCAGCCCACAGAGGTAGTGCTCGAAGAGATCATGGCCCTTCTTTCTTAATGATCACCCTGAAGACGCCTGCCGAGATCGAGATTATGCGTGAGAACGGCAGGATACTGGCTGCGTCGCTACAAGCGGTCTGTCAAGCGGTGGCCCCGGGGAAGAGTACCGCGTTCTTGGATTCCCTTGCCGAGGATCTGATCCGCCAGGCAGGAGCAGAGCCGGCGTTTAAAGGGTACGGGGGATTCCCGGCGACGATCTGTGCCTCGGTTAATGAGGAGGTCGTTCATGGAATCCCATCGAAGACGAGTATCTTGCATGAAGGGGATATCCTCTCCATCGACATCGGCCTCATCCGTGACGGCCTCTACAGCGATATGGCGACGACGGTCCCGGTGGGCGAGATCGATCCCATGGCGCAACACCTTCTGCGGGTAACGCAGGAGAGCTTGTGGCGCGGGATTGAACAGGTTACAATTGGGAACCGTTTGTCGGACATCTCGCATGCGATCGGTGCCTATATCGAGAGCGAAGGGTTCTACGTTGTAAAGGAGTATGTTGGGCATGGAATCGGACGGGACCTGCATGAGGACCCTCAGATTCCAAACCATGGCCTACCAGGACACGGCCCACGGTTGCGAGCGGGGATGGTCTTTGCAATTGAACCGATGGTGAAAACCGATCCTGAACCGACCCGGGTCCTCGATAATGGGTGGACCGTGGTTACGGCGACAGGAGGGCTGTCAGCTCATTTTGAGCATACCGTTGCCGTTACGGAGACGGGAGTGGATGTTTTAACGCAAGGAGGTGAAGAGAGGCACAGTGGCTAAAACACATAAGCGCGGTCAGAAACGAAGATCTTCGTCTTCTGCGAGCCCTACTAAAGAGACGGATGTCATCCGCCAGCGAGGCGAGGTGATCGAGAGCCTGCCGGGTTCGATGTTTCGCGTGAAGTTTCCCAACGGGCATGTCGTTCTATGTCATATCTCGGGGAAGATCCGTAAGCACTATATCCGTATCTTGACAGGGGATCGTGTGATTGTGGAGTTCTCCCCGTATGACCTTACGAAGGGACGGATCGTGTACCGGGAGAGTTAGTCGCGACGCCTACTAAAGATGAAAGTTCGAAGTTCTGTAAAGAAGATGTGTGCTAAGTGTAAGGTGATTCGCCGTAATGGCCGGGTGATGATCATCTGCAAGAATCCCAAGCACAAGCAGCGACAAGGCTAGGGGGATAGAACTATGGCGCGGATAGCCGGGGTCAACCTACCCAACGATAAAAGGATCGAGATCGGACTGACCTATATCTTTGGCATCGGTCGCACACGAGCGGCGGAGATCATCGAGAAAGCGGGAATCTCCCCGGATATACGTGGGAAGGACCTGACAGAGAAAGAGGTTGCTGCTCTACGGCGGGAAGTGGAACAGTACGTTGTTGAGGGGGATCTGCGTCGGCGGGTCTTCTCGAACATTCAACGGTTGAAGGACATCAACGCTTATCGTGGGATTCGCCATAAGCGACGCCTCCCGGTTCGTGGACAACGGACACGGTCGAATGCGCGCACGTGGAAAGGGCCACGGCCGGCCAAGGCAGGAAAGAAGAGGTAGGGATGGCGAAGAATATCAAGCTAGAGCGGGCGCGGATCCACATTCATGCGACCTACAACAACACCATCATTACAGTGACGGACATGAACGATAATCCAATCGCTTGGAAAAGCCCAGGGGTGGTGGGGTATAAAGGTTCGCGAAAAGGGACCCCTATGCCGCGCAGATCGCGGCCGAGTCCCTTGTGCGCGAGTTGAAGGACTACGGATTCGATCGGTCAGCGTGGCGGTGAAGGGAACCGGATCGGGGCGTCAGGCCGTAGTACAAACCATTAAAGGATCCGGCATTCGGGTTGAAGAAGTCCGAAACGTCACCCCGATCTCCCACAGCAGCAGCAAGGGGAGACGATAATGGGAAGAGATATAGGGCCTAAGTGCAAGAGGTGTCGACGGGAAGGGGAGAAACTCTTCCTGAAAGGGGAGCGGTGCTATACGCAGAGCTGTCCGATGGCGCGGCGCAACTCTCCTCCGGGTGAGCGTCCGAGGAAGCACCGCACGCGGAGGAGCCAATACCTTCTGCACCTGCGCGAGAAGCAGAAGGCACGAAGGATCTACGGAGTTAGAGAGAGTCAGTTCCGTAACTATGTAGCGCAAGCGAAGCGGCAGAAAGGAGTCACGGGTGAAGCCCTTCTGGTGCTGCTTGAGCGGAGGTTTGACAACATGCTCTACCGCGCCGGATTTGCTTCTTCGCGTGACCAGGCGCGTCAGTTGATCACGCACGGTCACTTCCAGTTGAACGGACGACCGACCAATATCCCTTCCGTTCTCCTCCGTGAAGGGGACACCGTGACGGTGAAGGAGGGACGGCGCGATCGGGTGAAGGGTATCCTGGAAGCGAACAAGGATCGCAATGTCCCAAGCTGGCTGGAGAAGAACCTGGAGGCGATGACGTTCCAGGCGATCGCCTCTCCCAATCTCGAGGAGACAGGTTTCAATATTGCTGCGAATCTGATCGTCGAGTTCTACTCCCGCTAGGAGGTGCTGATGGACGAGCTGGTCTTTCCACAAGAGATTAAGGTTGAGGAGCTTTCCGAAGAGAGGGGAAAGATCGTCCTTGAGCCGCTTGAACGCGGATTCGCCACTACGCTGGGAAACAGCCTGCGGCGTGTCCTTCTCTCCTCTATTCCCGGTGCTGCTGTGGTGCGGGTTAACTTTGCTGGGAAATATCACGAATACGATACGATTGAGGGGGTTAGGGAGGATGTCCTCGAGATCATTCTCAATCTCAAGGATCTGGCTCTGCGCCTCCATGGGGAGGATCTAAAACGCCTCACGATCGAGAAGAGTGGTCCGTGTGAGGTGACCGCGGCCGATATCTCGCTCCCGCCAGGCGTGGAGGTCATCAACCCCGATTTGCATATCGCCACGTTGAACGAGAAAGGAACCCTTGAAGTGGAGATGGAGGTTGAACCGGGATACGGATATCGCCCGGCGGAGATGAACCGGCTCGAGGATTCACCGCTGTCGGTCATTCCGATCGATGCCGATTTCTCTCCGGTACGTCAGGTGAACTTCATCGTCGAGGAGACGCGCGTTGGAGGAAAGAGCGGATATGAACGGTTGATCCTTGAGTTAACTACGAATGGGGGGATCAAGCCGGAGGAGGCCCTCTCCGAGACGGCGCGGATCCTGCGGCGACACCTCGAACTATTCCAAGGGTTCGCCGAGCACCCGTTTGGGCTTGCGGTAGAGGAGGGAAGGAAGGAAGAAGAGAGCTTATTGTCGGTTTCGCTTGCCGATCTCAATATCGATCAGCGCGCCTGCAACCTCCTTCAAGAGGCGGAGATCACGACCCTGGGCGACCTCATCTCCCGACCGCGTGAGGAACTGCTCGATATCCATGGTTTTGGGGCGAAGACCCTGAGCAAGGTGGAAGATCGGCTGCGGGAGCTCGGCTACGCACTCAAGGGGGAAGGAGAGAGTTAAGATGAGGCATAGACGGACTATCGATAAGCTTGGAATGACGAAGACGCATCGCGAGAGCTTCTGGCGAACATCGCCAAGGGATTGATCCTTCATGAAAAGGTGGATACGACGTTTGAGCGCGCGAAGGCCGGGCAGCGCTACACGGAACGGATGATCACGCTGGCCCGGCGGGGGGATTTGCACGCGCGGCGGATCGTCTTCTCCCGCCTGCGGGACAAGGAAGCGGTCGATAAGCTCTTTTCGGAGATCGGGCCGCGGTTCAAAGACCGTCCCGGAGGATACACCCGTGTGGTGAAGCTCGGTCCCCGTCGGGGCGACGGCGCCGAGACGGCCCGATTGATGCTCGTCTAAGGAAGCTACAAGTTTAAAGGTGCCCCTTCATCCCGGCGGATGAAGGGGCTTTCTACTGTATCAGGGTGATCCCTGCCGTTGACGCGCGGCGAGGCGTGCGAGCATATCCGCGGTCATCGACGGCAGGTCATAGGAGGGTTCCCACCCCCACTCTTCCCTTGCGGCCCGATCGTCGATCGTCTGCGGCCAGGAATCGGCGATCTCCTGCCGCGAGTCAGGGGCGTAGGTGCAGGAGAACTCCGGGATATGCTTCTTGATTTCCGCGGTGAGTTCACCGGCGGAGAAGCTCATTCCGGCGAGGTTGAAGTCGCAGTGATGGATCAATCGGGAGGGATCCGCCTCCATCAGCTCGATCGTTGCCCTGATGCAATCGGGCATGTACATCATGGGAAGGACGGTATCTTCGCGGACAAAGCATGTGTAGCGCTTCTCTTCGATCGCTCCGTAGAAGATCGCCACCGCGTAGTCGGTTGTTCCCCCTCCTGGTGGAGTCTCACTGGAGATGATGCCCGGGTAGCGCAGGCCGCGTACGTCCAGACCAAAGCGGTGGACGTAATAGTTTCCGAGGAGTTCTCCCGCTACCTTGCTCACCCCGTAGATCGTTGTGGGGCGGAGGACCGTCTCTTGTGGGGCGCACTCGTGCGGCGTCTCCGGCCCGAAGACCGCGATCGAACTCGGTGAGAAGATCCGCGTCAGCCGCCGTTCTCGCGCGACTTCGAGGACGTTGCACAGACCCCCTATATTGACACTCCAGGCAAGCTGCGGTCTCTCTTCCCCTATCGCGGAGAGGATCGCTGCCATGTGGTAGATGGTATCGATCCTGTAACGGTCAACCACTCGTTCGATCTCTTCCCGGTCGAGGACATCGACCGTCTCAAACGGCCCTGACTCCCGCAGCCTGCTATTCCTAGGCGTGCGTTTGTCCGACGCAATGACGTTCTGCGGTCCATAACGCTCACGGAGTGCCAGGGTCAGCTCGGAGCCGATCTGCCCGGCGGCTCCGGTGATCAAGACCTTTCTCGTTCTTTCCCTCAATGAATCCCCCTTTTCTGCGATTAAGCGCCGTATTGTACGCTACTGTGTGGAGGGGGAGCAACGGAATTCCTACACCCTGTATCGCCAGAGAAAGAGCGCGAGGGCGGATGTGAACAGGCTTATGAATCCCAGGGAGAGGACTGCCTTCTTCGCCCCCATACGGGCGGCCAGCCGATGGTGGATGTGTCCCCTGTCTCCTCTAAAGATCGACCGGCGGTGCACCAGGCGACGGAGGACGGCAAATGCCGTATCGCTTAAGGGAACGGCTGCGATGAGGAGTGCTGGGGCGATCGTCCATTCCCCCTCCCCGTGTTGGAAGACCGTAAGTGTGAGGAGAGCGAGGAGGTACCCCATGAACTCGGCCCCCGTATCCCCCAACAAGAGCCGCCCACGGTAGCGGTTGAACGGTAGAGCCCTAAGAGGGCTCCCAGTACCACGAGAGATAGGACTCCCCCTGGAACGTTCTTTCCGAGGAGGGCGGCGATGGCGAGTGTGCTGAACGATGGGGCCAAGACCGTGATGAGGAGGCCGGTCCACCCATCGATCAAGTTCACGGCGTTTGTCAGGGTGAGGATCCACAGGAAGGTGACGATCCATTGAGCGTCTCCCAAGGGGAGAGTGATGCCGAGCGATACCGCGTGGATCGGGGAGAGCCCTACGGTGGCCAGTGCGGCCGCCACCCCCTGACCGAGTAGCTTCTGCCACGGGGAAAGATCGACCCGATCGTCGATAAGACCGATGAGGACGATGATACTTGCCGCGAGCAAGAGGAAGGGGTTGATCGATGGGGTGATCACGGCCCCGCCGGCGAGGATCCCGATGACGAGGGCCAACCCCCGATTGTCCGCCCGTCTCCCTTGCGTGAAAGGGCCAGCGATCTTTGACGTGGAGGATCAACAACGCCCCGGCGCTCGTGGTGATCCATGCAAGCCCTGACGCCAGGAGAAGTGACCCGTTCATGCCCTAAGTGTAGGGATCAATCGGACAACAGGCAAGGGACGCGGCGGACTCCACTCTTTTGTCGTGGCCGGAGCGCTACCAGGCTACGACCATCGAGATCTTCCACTCGGAGAACCCGGTGGTATCGATGATCACCTGGCTCGTTGCGGAGAAGGTCTTCCCGAGCTGATAGGTCACCCCCATCTCGCTCTTTCCCCAGTCGAACAGCAGCCCCGTGGAGGTGGAGAAGAAGGTGGAAACCGAGAAGGTGAAGCTCCCTCCGACAGTGGGGGTCTCTACCGCCAGCGAAACGATCTCCCAGTAGTCTTGCGGGTAGAAGAGATGCCCGTTATCGATGGCGTCCGACTCCAGTTCGACGATCGATCCGTACGCTGGTGTGGTGATGACGTACTCGGTCGTGTTCAGGTTGGAGATGCTGGTGAAGGTTGTACCGGCGAATGACGCTTGGAATGCAACCCCATAGATCTCGATCCCGGTGATCTCACCCCCGCTCCCTAAGAGGTCGGTGTAGAACTTCAAACAGCCGTAGTCTGTCTCCAGGGAGGGGGTGAACGTATGGCTTGCCGTCTGAAGTGAGAAGACGTAGTTGAGTGTCAAGTTGAGTGGAAGGCCGAACAGATGCAGGAATGACAATTCAACCTCCTCACTCTCGAACCCAGTCTTGGCAAAGGTGGTAATACTGGTAAGGTCGATACACGTGAAGAGAGAGGCCTTGAAGGTGAACTCTTCCCCGGAGAAACAGAGACAGGCGGAGTCGCTGGTCGGGTCTGTTGTGTATGTCTTCACGAGTAAGCTTGAGCCGGTGGCGGAGGCGCTCTGAGTGAAGGTGATGCCGCTTAGATCAGCGCCCAGGAAGGTGGCGCTCTCGAAGGAAGCGTATCCGTTCAAGAGTTCTCCGTAGATGTCGAGTACATACCCGTAGTTCAATCCGTAAGAGGTCAGCGGTCCGGTCATAGCGGAGTAGAGCTTCACAACGAGAGGATAGAACTCGAAGCTGAGAACACCCTGTGCGTAGAGGAACGAGCCGGACTGCGGTTCGAAGAGGAGCCCGCCGTCGAAGGAGACGAATCCGAGTGAAGCGCAAAGCCCGAACTCCTGCCACAGCCAGCCGCTGAAGACAAAATCAGAGCAACTTGACACCTCCAGAAAGCCGACCTGAAACCCGATATCAAGGGTGGAAGTGAAAGAGGAGAAAGGCATCGCCTGTTGCGGAGCGAGGCCGATCTCAGCTTCCCAGCTTCCTGTGAACGGCCCCGCAGCCAGACAGGCACTCACCCCTAGAAAGACGAACACGAGTGCAAAGACTATAACGCGATAGTTCACCTGATACTCCCTTTTATTCTGGCCTTTGTCCCCTGCAGGCGCTTCATACAGGCTCCTTATTCTCTTTATAGTCTGACCCTAGCCCGTTCTTTGGTTATCCTCCACACAGCCCGACCGGGGAAGAGGAGAAGTAGAGCACCTGCAGAATCGGCATCCGTCCCTGCAGCGAGTGACCGGCTCGGGGTTGTTCCTGTTGGAAAAATGGAGTTCTCGTGGTAGACTCAAAGCATGATGCGACGATTCGTGATGCTTGCCCATAAGGTACCGGTGAGGCCGGAGTTTACGCTGAATGACCTTCCTGGAAGTGCGGGAAGGCTTGATCTCCTCTGCCGCGGGATCGGGGCCGCCTTCTTCCTCTCTCACGATCTGCGGCGCGATGTCGAGGTGATCCTTCTGTTGCAGGACCAGGTCCAGATTCGCTTGGTGGGGGAGAGGTTAAAGCGACTCAACCCTGATGAGCGCTCCACCGCTGCTCTGATCAAGCACGCCTTAGAGAAGCTGGATGAGGAAGAGGTGGAGAGTACTCCGGGGATCTTCGTCTCCCCGCGAACCCTTCCCGTGATCCTCGATCGTCTGTACCAGGTGGGGGCACACCCGATCGTCCTGCACGAGGATGGCGTCCCGCTTGAATCCTTTCCCATGCCGACGAACCCCGCTTTCTTCCTCTCCGACCACCAGGAGTTCTCCCCGTCGGATGAGGAGACGCTCGCCGACCTTCCCCGCGTCTCGCTCGGTGAGAGAGCGTTACACACGAGTCAATGCATCACCATCGTTCACTACCTGCTCGACCGTCAGCGGGAGGATGAGAAGGATCTCGTCCTCTGTCACAAGGTATGGGGCGAGCCGAAGGCCCTGTTGATCAAGGGTTTACTCGATGATTTTGGCATTCCGACCAACCTTGTCACGCATGTTCCTCAAAGCGTTTGGCCGATCAACATTGATGGACTCAGTGAGATACGGATTATGGTGCGCGAGCGGGATTTACCCCGTGCGAGGGAGATCATCGCCGATTACTTTGAGGAACCGACCGAGGAATGAGGCAATGTGAGAGATTTGAACAGCTTAGCCCACCGTTGTTCCTGCTATATAGAGCCCTTCCGGCGATACTTGAACCATGGATCCACAAAATGAGATATCCTTCTCATTGACCGCTGGGAACAGATAGGTGGGAGATGCAGAGGGGGGGACGTGCGCCAGCGGATCCTAATCGTTGACGATAAGAGAGAACTGGTGGGCACAGTCGCTGATTACCTCCGCGAGGCCGGCTTCCGGCCGATCGAGGCGTATGACGGGCAGTCGGCACTGGACACCTTCTACAAGCAGGTACCGGATCTGGTGATCCTCGACCTCGGTCTTCCCGATACGGATGGGCTTGACATCGCCAAGCAGATCCGTCGTCAGTCGCAGGTACCTCTGATCATGCTTACCGCACGCAGTCAGGAGATCGATCGCATCGTCGGGCTGGAACTGGGAGCCGATGATTACATCACCAAGCCGTTCAGCCCACGTGAACTTGTCCTGCGTGTCCAGGCCGTCCTCCGTCGGATAGGAGGGAGTTCCTCTGCTGATGAGCCTATAAAGGTGGGTGCTCTGACGATCGATCAAGCGCGCCGTGAAGCGTGGCGGGGTGAGGAATGTCTTGCCCTCACCCCCACCGAGTTTGACCTCCTCTCCTTCCTCGCTCGCCAGCCGAATCGGGTCTTCACCCGTATGCAACTGCTGGAAGAGGTGCAAGGGTATACGACACCTGCCCTGATGAGGAACATCGATAACCACGTGATGAACCTGCGCCGCAAGATCGAAGAAGACCCTGCACACCCGCGGTTCCTCAAGACCGTCTACGGAGTTGGTTACAAACTGACCGCGGGGAAGGAATGACACGCCTTAAGAACCTGCCGTTACTGTATAAGCTCTTCCTCGGCCTGGCGGTTGTTGGGGTGATATCGCTCGTGGCGGTCTATTTCGTCGCTACCCACTTCATCCTTGACGATGTTAAGAGGTTCCTTATCTCGGAAACCGCTGGCCAGGCAGGTCTCTGCAAGAAGAGCTGGCGAGCTTCTACGCCCGCAACGGGGGGTGGAAAGGGGTCGAGGAAGTCTTCGACGCGCACACGAACGCCGGCTGGCGCGGGGGTGGTTACGGGACTCATGGGAGCGAGGCGGGACGGTTTCAGTGGGGGAGCATGTGCTGTTGACCGACCCGGTTGGAACCGTTCTCTATGCCAGTTCCGAAGGGATAAGACGGGAGACCATCTCTGCCGGTACCCTATCCAAAGGTCTCCCCATTCTCGTTCTTGGAGAGGAAGTCGGACGCCTGTTCACCGGTGCGATGCTCGGTCGGTTCAGCGGTCTGGAGGAGGATCTCTTGGCTTCCGTCCGTCGTTCTGTTGCTGTGGCCGCGTTCATCAGCCTGTTCGTGGCAACGGCGGTCGGTCTTCTCCTTCTCCGGTTGATCACCGCTCCGTTCGGGCGACTGATCAGGGCCACCCAGGTGATCTCTTCGGGCGACCTGACGCAACCCGTTGCTATCGGGACGCAGGATGAGATCGGGGAACTCTCGCGGGTGTTGGATGATCTCAGGATGAGCTCGCACGCTCGGAAGAGGTGCGGCGACACATGCTTGCTGATATCGCTCACGAACTGCGCAACCCATTGGCCTTCCTGCGAGCCAAGGTGGAGGCGATGCTCGATGGGATACAACCGGCAAGCGAAGAGAATTTAGGTTCGCTGAGCGAGAAGCTGTACCACCTCTCGCACTTGGTCGATGAGCTGCAGGATATAGCGCTGGCTGAGGCGAACGAGCTTCCCCTCGATGTCGATACCCTCGATCTGGTCGAGCTGCTGCACAATGTGGAAGAGGACGTGCGGACCCTCCTTGCGGAGGATAGGAAGGAGTTCCGATTGGAGGTGCCTTCGCTCCTTCCCCGGATACGAGCCGATCGCCGGCGTCTGCTCCAGGTCCTGTGGAACCTCCTCTCAAATGCCATCCGTCATACGACTGCCGGTGACGTTGTGACCATACAGGTCGAATCGCACCCCGAGGAGGTGCTGATTCACGTGATCGACACCGGAGAGGGAATGGATGAAGAGACGCTTGCGCATGTCTTCGATCGCTTCTATCGTGGAGGGCGCAAGCGTGCTTCGGAGGGCCTGGGCCTTGGCCTGGCGATCACGAAAGAGATCGTTCGGGCCCACGGGGGGAGGATCTGGGTCGAGAGTCGTCCGAGCGAAGGGACGAGATTTTCCTTCACCTTGGAGCCTGTTGCGTAAACTTTTCTGTTTCTTGTCTCCAAGTTCTAACCCTAGTTTCAAGCATTTTACCGCAGAGGGCGCAAAGATCGCTGAGATAAAGCATTAAGGATTTCATTCCATTCTCTGCGTACTCCGCGTTCTCGGCGGTGAAGGCTTCTGTTCGGCCTCCGGCCTTGCTCCGCAACCCGTAAGGAGAAGAGGTTTGTGCAACAGCCGACTTGCTGACAACTTCCAGACAAGTTCTCCACTCCATGTTCATACCGGTGGGCTATCATCACCGCATCTTAGACAGAAGGAGTGGTCAAGATGACCAAAGCAAGAAAGCTGATTGTAGGATTGTTGATGGTGAGTCTCCTTGCTGTGGGTGTCGTTGCCCTGGCGGAGAACGGGTTTGGCGGAAAGGGATCTGCTGACTGGGCTGCTGCACGCGCGGCAGGAGATTGCACCTACCTGAATGAGCGAGATTCCGATGGTGATGGAATCGCCAACTGCGATGACCCGGACTGGACTCGCCCCCTCGACGGGAGTGGGTACGGGCAGCGGCAGGGCTACGGAAGCGGCATGCGTGACGGGAGCGGCTCCGGGCAGGCAAACGGGGCGCGAAACGGCACGTGCGATGGCAGTGGCTACGGCATGGTGCCCACAGGTCGAATTAGCAGAAAACGAGGGGCGATCGACTTCAAACTCGATCGCCTCTCACTTACAAAAAAGGAGGACGAGAATGAGGAACAGAACGATTCAGATGGCGTTTTTCGCGCTGATCAGTCTTTTTCCGGTCTCGCTCACCGTTGCGGCGTGCGATTTTACCTTTAACTATGACCAGATCACGGCTTCTGTGGGGACCGTAGGGGAGATCGGGGTGCGCGTACAGAAGACGCACAATAATTGGGTCTTTCGCAAGATGGCTGATCAGGGAAAGGTTGCGACACGGGAGTCCTTGGGGTATTAAGAGATTGAACGACACTCTCAAGGAGGCACCCATGTCGGCAACCGTTTCCCTAGCATTATTGTACAAGTTTAGAGGTTGGGTTGTAAACAGAATCACCATCGGAGCAAACGGGCAT